>Ga0194118_10006707_pt1 | contig 11350 bp, 11 predicted proteins | sample TA2MahsurfametaG_2_FD_148662 | JGI IMG/M metagenome (GOLD analysis project Ga0194118, IMG submission 148662) | Freshwater microbial communities from Lake Tanganyika, Tanzania - TA2015013 Mahale N5 surface | ecosystem: Environmental > Aquatic > Freshwater > Lake | place: Tanzania: Lake...
ATATGCTAGAATTAGCGCAAAATAGCACCTCTAACGGTTATAATCTTTTTTATTTCCCTATAATTAGACCTACCCAAGAAGAAATCGATACAATCACAAGCCTTTCCAAAAGCGCTTTACAAGCTAACGAAAATATATTTATCAATCCATCCGAATCGATAAGCATCACTATTTGTGAATCCAATAATATCAGTGAACTAGATATCACCACCATTTCTGATTATGAAGCCACTTTTTTTGATCATTTCTATCAAGCTATCGATTCAGAGCAGCTTATTTCTTTTCGAGGAAGTCCAGCTTTTGTAAAAAAATGTAAAAAAAATATTAAAAAGTTGCTAATGCGGCCGATAGGTCGAGATCTACTTTTAACGATCTATAGAACAGGCATTGCATGCATTCTTGAACAAGGAAAACATGCTCATGTTGGCAGCTATCCTGAAAATAATGAAATAGCCACCTCTTGCTGTCATATATTTCTTCCCGTTCACAGCATCTACTACGGAGCTGAAATAGAAAATGGAATACGAGGCATCCGCAAATTGCCTTTTCATATTCTTATTGCCCATGAAATGCTCCACTGCATACAAAAAATATCTTTGCTCAATCGTGCTAGAACTCTCAAAATTGGAGAAAGCAATACAATAGGTCTTTTTAGCCATAAATCTAGCGATCGTTATTTTCCTGATCTGATTGAAAAAATCACGATTCTCGGGGTAGAAAATCTCATACCATGCGAAAATAGCTTCCATTTTCAGTTCTCTACCAAACCTTGCTTTACTCAAGCCTATTTTTCTTCCCCTGCTATTTCGATCAAGCGAGAAAAAAATTCTTTAAGCGCACCATCTTTATCTGCAAAAACGCAAATTGCCGCTTCTTATGGGCTTACTGAAGAGGTGTTAAAACTTCTTGAGGAAGGGGGAAATTTAGATGAAGCCCTAGAGGCTGCAAGAAGTGCAAAAGAGCATCAACTTGTTGAGTTTCTTGAGCGAAAATTCAAAATCACTGACACTTCCAATCCAAGCTCAGCATCGTCTTTAGAAAAAGCGATGAAAAACTGGCTTCAATATTTGGACAAAACATTATTGAAATTAGATAATACAGTCGAAAAAAGTGCGTCTACAGCATAGATGGGGAGCAGACACCCCCCTTAAAGACAAACGGTTTTACTACAACTTATGGATTTTAGGACCGCTTGGTGTGTCTTCAATTTCGTAACCCTTTTCGCGAACAAGAGCTCTCATCTCATCGGCAAGCTTAAAATCTTTTAGCTGTCTTGCCAGAGTTCTTTTTTCCACAGCAAAAAGAACATCTTCAGGAATAACTTCTTCTTTTGCGCAAAAGATCACACCTAAAATCTTATCAACAGATCTCAAGACTTCTAAAATGGTTTCAATATCTCCTAAAGAAAGATGCTGCGCATCAATTTTACCATTGATAAAACGGATAAAGTCAAAAAATGGTGCTAGCGCTTCTGCAATATTGAGATCATCCAACATGCTAGAAGTAAACTTATCAAGCATCTCCGTAGCAAAAAGTGGTATTTTACTTTCTACATCAACGTGAGGTGCTGCTATTTTTGCTTGCTCAAGACGATAGATAAAATCATCTATTCTTTTTAAAGATTGTTCTGCAGCTTCTAAGGAACGAAATGAAAAATTGAGCTCTATGCGGTAGTGTGTTTGGAGTAAAAGCCAGCGTATAACTCTACCTGAAAACCCTTTTTGCAAAAGGTCTCTTAAGGTGTAAAAGTTACCCAAGCTCTTCGACATTTTTTTACCGTCGACTATCAAATGTGCAGAATGCATCCAGTGTCTTGAAAAAATCTTCCCTGTACATGCCTCTGACTGCGCTATTTCATTTTCGTGGTGAGGAAATGCATTATCGATTCCTCCACAGTGCATATCTAGTGTATGCCCTAGATGCTTCATCGCCATAGCAGAACATTCAATATGCCAGCCCGGTCTACCTTGTCCCCATGGGCTATCCCAATGGACATCTTTATCTCTTGTAGGGTTGTACTTTTTCCAAAGAACAAAATCTGCAGCACTTTCTTTTTCATATTCATCTTGCTCACCTACTCTTTCAGAAGCCCCTACTTTGAGATCTTCAAGGCAAAAGTGAGATAAAGCGCCATACTTTTTAAAGTGCTGTATACGATAAAATATGCTCCCATCAGCGCCCTGATACGCGTATCCTTTATCCATAAGCTCTTGAATGATCTCGATCATCTCTTGAATATGATCTGTAGCTGCGGGATAATGTTTTGCTTTCTGAATACCAAGGGTCTGTAAATCTTGAAAAAAAGCCTCTTCGTACTTTTTCGTGAACTCTTTTAATCCAAGTCCATGATCTATTGCCCCTTTGATAGTTTTATCATCTACATCGGTAAGATTCATGATCTGGATTACGTTCATTCCCAAAAATTCCATCGTTCTTCTTAGTAAATCTTCGAAGATATAGGTTCTGAGATTGCCTATGTGCGCAAAATTGTACACCGTAGGTCCACAGGTATACATCTTTACGTGCTCTGGATTTTCCGGTTTGAACGGTACTTTTTTGCGCTCTTTTGTATCAAAAATAATCAAATCTTTCATGCTAAAGGTGTCTTATATATTTCTTTTACCATCTCTGTTAATTTGCCAAGTGCTACTTTACCTGAGCTAAGAAGTGGTATTTCTTTTACTATCTGTACTTCATTAATTTTAAACAAGCGGGAAAACTTCGCTTCGCGGAGAAGCTCATTTACTTGCTCTACATCGATCTTGACTTCAGAAAATAAGACCAGTTTCGGTGTTTTGCTTGTGTCTTCATACGACATAACCGCAAAAGGTTTATGCGTCCACTCTGAGGATATGATCTTTTTTTCTACAGCGCGTATAAAGAGCTCTTCTTCCATAATCGATAGATTGATGATCTCTGCCCCTTTTTTGACAAACCTCTTGTAACGACCTTCGAGGTATAAATAATTGTCTTTATCTAGGTGCCCTTTATCTCCTGTACGGAAATATTGTTTTTGATCGATGGTTACAAACGGATGGACTTTAGATTCGTAGTATCCTTTAAATATGGATGGACCACTGACACAAATCTCTCCACTTTGTCCCATTTTGAGCACTTCGTGCGTTTCATGATCTATGATTTTTACATCGAGATTGTCTAGCACTTTTCCAACCCCTCTTCCGGGAGTATGCGGCGGATTCACTGAAATCACAGGTGATGTTTCTGTTAAGCCATATCCTTCGATAAACTCCACATCCTCGCCTAGATTGTGCACAGTATCGATGAGCTGCTGGCTTGCTTTTTCCGCTCCTGAAACAAACATTCTAAGGGTTCTAAGCTGTCTAAATGTGCAGCACTTGAAAAGATTATCAAAAAATGTTGGTGCAAGAACAAGGACTGTAGGTTTCCAGATCATGCTCTGATTTCCAAGAGCTTGCCCATCTGTTGGATCTGGAGAATAAAACGCTCTAAATCCATAAATTAAAGGAAGTAAGCCGGTAATACAAAAACCAAATACGTGGAAAAATGGAAGTACACTGAAAATGATATCGTCATTTCTCAGCGCAATCATTCTCAGACCAGCTTCTTGGTTAGATAGTATATTGTGATGAGATAGCTGAGCGGCCTTTGGAAGTCCTTCAGTGCCCGATGTAAATAAAATCACAGCAGTCGCATCTTCGCTTAGCTCATCAGCTTTAAAAGCTTGCATGATTCTTTTGACGCTTTGCATAGAAAGTAAAGCTCCCTTGAGCTTGTCCACTTTTGAAATGCCCGATCTAAGATCTTCAATCGTAACAATCAAATTTTCAGCATCCCCTAATTCAAGATACTGCATTTTCTGCAAAAAGCGGCGTGAAGTGATTACAGCTTTTAATCCCAAGAGTTTTACGGCATGATCCATAAAATAAGCTCCTAGGGTCCAATTCAGCATCACAGGCGTTTTTCCTGCTAACTGCGTTGCTAAAACAAGCATTGCTGTTGCAGCTGAAGCTGGAAGCATAATTGCTACAAACTGCCCTTCAATTTTTTGGATCTCTTTTGCCAAAATAATTGCTGCCAAGCGCATTCTTTTATAAGACAAAACGCCAACAACAGCATCTGCACAAGCTGATTCATTATTTCTCTCTTTACTTGTGAGCAAAAATGCTTCAATGGTGGTTTTGCCTTTTACAGAAGATGGAACAGCCTTTCTATTAGGCTCATGTGGCCAGCCCTGTTTTTTTTCTTTCTCTGAAGCTGGCACCTTTCTTTGACTTGGCTCTTTTAATTTCAAAGCTACAGCAAAAAGATCTTTTACAGTAACAAGATCAGCCGGAATGATCGCAGGATCTATCGCATATTGATCATCTAAGAAAGTAAAAATATCCGCTTTATCGATTGAATCAATACCAAGATCGTAAACAATATCGTCGTCGTCTTTGATTTTGCCAACTGCGACGCCTGTCATTTCAGAGAGCTTAAACAAAATATTGGTGCGCACATCGCGAGGAACTTGAATATTGTCTAAAGCATCTTTTTTATGGTCGTCGAAGATCGATTTTGGAAGAGATTTGGACCAAAATTTTTCTCTTACCATATTCAATGGCTCTTTGCAGACTCTACCTTCTTTCGTTGGATACTGATTGTACCAATGCTCTAAGTAGCGGTTGAATTCAATTTTGGTGCCTTTAATCGGAAAATCTTGGGGCGCTTTTTCAAATTCAATCACTATTTCTCTTTTTGGAACAAAGAAGATCAAATTTTGTAAAACAACCCTTACCCCATGCATAACTTGCGTCCAAAAAGGAGGTGTTTTCCCTATTTGAGCTGTAGAAAACGAGCTACCCCATAGACCTGTAACGCGCACTAAAAGTACGGAGACATCTTCCACTTCTTGTAAAATTCGATGGACTCCAGATCTACCTCCGATTCTTTCTTCTCCTCGTCTTTTCAGCGTTCCAGAAGGATAGATGAATATTTTCCCACCTTCTTTAAGAGATTGAACTACTGCTTCGTGAAAAGCCTCTCCTTGCTTCATTTTGAGATCATTAACACCTGCATCAAAATCTGGCACTGGAATTGCATTGACAAGTTTCATGATCCATCCTGCACCTTTGTAGTGGTAAAAATCTTCTACCACCACAGGTCTAAGACCAAGTGTATTTCCTGCAATAGCCATAAGCAGCAAAGGATCTGTCTCTGCCGGGTGATTAGATAAAAGCAATAGCGCCTTATTTTGTAATTCGGGATCTTTTAGGATCTCTTGATTTACAATTTTAAGACGATAACGTAAGCGAAATGCGAAACGAAGAATTAGGGCACAGCCTTGTAGGATGATCATTCTAAACATAGGTTAACCAAAATTTTATATCACTCTATCATAAGTTATCTCGTTAAAAGTGGCAAGTTATGCTTTTAAAGCTCTCTAGAGCAGAGTTTAAAATATTTATTGATTATTTTTAGATAGTAAGAGAAAGATGAACTTAGAGAACAAAAACATGAAATTTACCCTATTATCTTTGTGGAAGGAGCGTTGATTGTGCTAAAAAAAACAAGCGATTCACTCAAAAAAAAAGTTATAAACATTCGAGATATGCTCAAAAAAATGATCAAATCTCCTCTAAGCAGCCCTTCAAAAAAATCTTGTGACACAAAAGAGAAGAAATAATCATTTGACTAAATTGAAAAAATCTTTTAAAGAATACATGAATAAGGCCCAAAAATTAGGGCTATAAGCTTTACAAGATAGGAGGTTGGCAACATGGGTATAAATCGTATAGACAATTCAGCACCAAGTCATATAGCTGAAAACCCACAATTTTCAAGAAAAATACCGCTTCAATCTCATGCAATGGATAAAGAAATCGACTTTAGCGCCAAACAAGAAGTAAGTGATAAAGAAATGCAATCGATCTTTGATAGCTACAAAGGAGATTTAGCAAGAGTAAAGCACACTTCGTTTCAAGCAAAAAGATTATAAAAGACAGTCAAGTGCTTTTTGCAATAAAGCTATTCTTTCCGAAAATATCAAAAGATCCATTGCTTCATTAGGCTCTACCCAGCAAAAATCGCATATTTCATCTTTTTGCAAAAAGACTTCTCTAGCAACCGTTGTTGCAAGAAAATAGCTCACTTTTTTATGGATTTGCTCTTGTTTTTCCTGGCTATAAAAACTGTAAGATTCTTCTAATGGTTCTATCTGCTCAAAAAATGAGCAATTATGAATACCAGTTTCTTCTAGAAGCTCTCTTTTAGCGGTATCTTGAAGGTCTTCACCTAACTCACGATGCCCTTTAGGAAAACCCCAATAATGCCCTTTTTGATGTTTGATCAATAGAACAAGCGGCACACCTTGCTCGTAACTAAAAAGAATTACACCTGCACATTCAACTTGCATATGGAGCCACAATTACACAGGAATTATGGCCACCGAATCCAAATGAATTCGACATAGCAGCCTTGATAGCAAAATCTTTTGCTTTGCCTGCTACGATATCTATCCCTTCTAGCTCTGCTTCAGGTTGATTTACATTGATCGTTGGGTGGAGCTTTTTAGTCTTGATAGCCATTAAAGTTGCCACCATTTCCAATCCTGCTGCAGCACCAAGCGCATGACCAATCAAGGATTTAGTTCCATTGACGGAGATGTTTTGCATCAAAGGACCAAAAACTTTTTTCATAGCACGCACTTCACAAAGATCTCCCACTGGAGTTGAAGTAGCGTGAGCGTTGATATAATTGATGTCTTCTTTTTGCAATTTTGCGTTTTCAAGAGCTTTTTCCATACAATAAGCAACGCCGCTTCCGCAAGGCATTGGCTCTGTCATATGATGTGCATCTGAAGATACGTAGCCACCCTTATACTCAGCGATGATATTTGCTTTTCTTGCAAGAGCGTGCTCAAGGGTTTCTAAAACAATAACACCAGCCCCTTCGCCTATAACAAATCCATCTCTTGTCACATCCCAAGGCCGTGAAGCTTTCTGAGGCTCATCGTTTCTTTGCGATATAGCTTTAATAGCTGCAAATCCTGCATAGCACATTCTATTCATAGAAGCCTCAACACCTCCGCAGACCATGACATCAGCGTGTCCTGCTTGGATGTGATTTGCTGCTGCCACTATGCTATAATTTGCCGTAGCACATGCTGTAGAAATGGAGTATGTAGGTCCTTGGAAGCCCATCTCGATAGAGAGCAAAGCGCCAGGCATGTTAGTAAGAATGTAAGGAACGAAGAAAGGTGTTACACGTCTAGGGCCTTTGTCTTTTAGAGTTTCAACCCCTTCGACGAAGGTTTGCATTCCGCCCATACCAGAGCCAATTAAAACACCAATTTTGCTCTTATCAAGACAACTTCTTTCTTCTTCGGTATATAGATTTGCCATCTGCAGAGCAAGCTTGCCCGCAGCGACTCCGAAGCTAATGCATTCATCGACTCGTCTTGCTTGCTTTTTATCTAAAAAATCTTCGGGATTGAAGCCTGTAACAGCAGCGCCAAATCGGACAGGCAGGTCTTCGCAAAAAAACTTATTTATCATTTGTACACCACTTTCTCCTGAAAGCAAGTGGTTGTAAAATTTTTCTACATCGTGGCCAAAACAAGAGACCACTCCCATACCCGTGATTACGATGCGCTTTTTCGGCTGCACTCTACCCTCCGTTAAACAGCAACTTCAATCTTCAAATCATAGATAGTCGCAAAAGACCAGAGCTTTTCTAATTGATAGATATCTCTTAGTCCTGGCATAAAGAGGTGGATGATGATCTGCGAATAATCGAGAACCACCCAATCTCCCACAGAAAGACCTTCCACTCTGTGAGGTCTGAATCCTTCTGCTCTGAGTTCATCTTGGATAGCGTTTGCAATAGCAATTACATGTCTATCCACATTTCCTTCTGCAATTAAAATGCAATCACAGATCGTAGAATAACCAGAAACATCTAGAGCTGTGATGTTTGAGCCTTTTTTATCGTAAATTACTTGTGCAATTTTATTAATGATCTTGTCCATAGGACTGGCAGTATAACGACTTTTCTATAATGAAGTCCAGTACTTTTATCGGAATTAAATCTTTGCAAAATAAATTTTTGTTTATACATTCTCTGATTGTACTACTAGAAATATTGTATATAGGCATATCAATTACATCTTGATACTTTTTTGGACTAAATCGCGGATAGACCAAAATATGGAATTCTTTTTTTATAGCATCTGATTCTTTCCAACCACCCATCTTAAGTGCATTGTCTTCACCTACTATCAGCACCCATTGATTCTTTGGAAACCTCTCTTTCAGCTTTCTTAGTGTATCTATTGTAAAGACAGGGCCATTTTCAAAAATCTCCATGTCTATAACTTTTACATGGGGAATATCGCTAAAAGCAAGTTTTGCCATTTCAAGCCGATCTTTTGCACTAGCTATTTGGATGCCTTGTGATTTATTTGAGTAAACAACAGTAGGGCAAACGATGATTTCATCAACTAAACCCTTTTTTAGTATGTGCTTGGCTATCTCGATGTGAGCTAGATGCGGAGGATCAAACATACCCCCAAAAAAGCCCACTTTTTTCATAAAATATCCCAGCCGTTACGTAGTGAAATTTCTCTCAATTTGCGCTCAGGATTGACTGCGGTTGCATGCCCTGCTATTTCAAGAAGCTCAAGATCTAAAGAGCTATCTGAATATGCATATGTATAGCGTCTATCTATGCTGTATTTAGAACATAGATTTCTCAAAGCCTGCGCTTTAGCTTTTCCATCTACTACCAATCCAATTTTATCAAATTTACCTTCAATATCAACGACATACTCTGTAGCGCTCCAATCGTGTACTTTAAGAAACTCCGCTATGGGCGCAACAATAAAATCAGGCGAGTTGGATAAAATCACCGTGTAGTGCCCCATGTGCAAAGAAGCTTTCAATTTTAAAAAGGCTGGCACATAAAGCCTATTTGGCAAGAGCTGACTCATGAAAAAAGGAAGGTGCTTCATCCATTTCTCCTTCTTTTCAGAATAGAGATATTTTAGGAAAATTTTACGATGCAGCTTTTCAAGATCAATCTTATGGTTTTTATAACGATAGGACTCTAAAAAAAAAGGAGCTAAATTTTTATAAGAAACTACACCTTTATTCACAAGATAACGAAAAAACAGAGCACTAGCATTGCCTTGAATAAGCGTTTCATCTAAATCAAACACACTTAATCTTTGAAATCGCATTAGATCTCTTTTTAGTTATCTGCTCCTACAAGATGCTCTAAGGTGATGGCTGCTGTAAGCTCACTAAAGCTTCTCATCTTTTTTAAACCACCATCTTCTTTTCTTCGCAACTGTAAATCTTTAACAGTTGTTGGAGTGTACTCTTCAAGGCCGGTTTCATGTATGACTCTTTCGACATCTTCAGGCATGTACTCAAAATGGCATGAGGAGCCGACACATCTACCATGATTTGGCGATTCAGGAAGCTTTGCCACAACTGCCATATCTTTTTTATCCAAACTTAAATTATGCGTGGTATAACCTAAAATGGTCTTATACAAATTTGCCTGCTCTGTATAAGGAACGAATGTACCCCCTCCGCTATTGAATAAATGACCTGGAATCACTTGATCTCGATATTCTAGTTCAACAGGGACGATACGATGCTCAAATAAATTTTCACATATATCAGTTGCTCTTCGAGTATCTAAACTTGGCGCTAAAATACTTCTTCTTATAACATGCGGCTGTTGTACTAAGCGATTGATATCTAATGCGAGAACTTCAACATCTCTTAGTCTGCCTTGCCAGTCCACAGGATTAGTGGGCAAAATGCGTTCTGCTCTATCTATGATCTTTGGAATTCTTGGACCTATAGATATTCCTTGAAATAGATTCAAAGCTCTTGTTTTAGCCTCGCTGTTTTGAGGGTAGATAGAAACTGCACTTGTCCAGTAAAACCCCGCGCAAATCATTAAAAACGAGAGTCCTTTTTGGTAGCACTCCCGTAAAATATTTACATCCCTACCTAATCTAATCTCATAACCTTGAGCCATACCACCAGGTAGAACGAAAATCATCTCTTTAATTTCATTTAAAAGTGTAAACTGAAGAAGATTATCCCCTTGTTTAAAGGGCGTAATTGTCCAACGATCTAGCCCGAAAGAATTAAAGAGTTTGTGTAAAGAGCTTACAGAAGATGCATCCGCTCCCTGACCTTCATAAATAACGATGTTTCTTGGGGATTGATTGAGTCTTTGCAGCACTTCTTTTAAAAGAGCCGCTGTTTGGTTAGCTACTTCCGAACGATCTGAATACGAAGATCTGTACTCAGATTCTTCGTACTCTTCTTCATCATAGCAAGTAAGATCTACGCAAGAAGCACCAGCTAGATACTGATTGTATGTGACTCCGTACATTTTACTAACCTAAGTTAGCATACAAATGCGAGCTAAAGCATACAACTATCGTTTTAGTTTGCCAAAAGCTTCTAGTATCAAAGTCATTCCATCGGCAAGGATTTGCTGAGCATGCGGCCGCTATATTTATTGTCTTCAAAGGCTCAGACGCTCGACGAATATCCCAAACCTTGACCGGACTCATTGCGTTGAAACTGAAGCTAGATTCAACATAGATAAGATCGTCAAAAAGCTTATGAAAGGCATTATTGACAGAAAACTGCTCTTTTTTTGGCTGAACTAGCACCTTTGTTTCTTGCTCTACAGAATCATCGCATCTTCTTTCTTCTATTGGCGGATAATATGTAGTAATTTTACCAGTCATATTGAGTAAACACTTTTTTAAATGGTTTTTTTGCAAACAAAGCTAAGATGATTTTCACCGCACTTCCAGGAACAAAAGGGATAAGGCCTAGCAATATCGCTTTTTTCATTCCTATAAACATAGCAAGCCAGCTTGATCCAATTACCCACATAATAAGCTGACCAATAAGAAGATGCATGCATGAAGAAAAAATCTTCTGCTCTTGATTCTTCTCTTCTAATTTTCCCATGACATAAGCTGAGATCAAAAAGCTGATCAAGTATCCAGCTCTAGGACCGCAGAACCAATAAGGATTCGCCATCCCGCCGGCTAAAACAGGAAGTCCTATTGTTGCTGCTACTAGATAAAATAAGACTGAGTGCATAGCAAGTCTTCCACCTTGAGTCATACCAAGCAAAAAGATGGCAAGTGTTTGCATAGTAATTGGCACCGGTTGTATAGGGATTTCCAATTGCGAATAAACCGCAATTAAAAATGCGCCAAGCGCCGCTTGTAGTAAATGTTTGAGTCGAGTAGAGGATATGATCTCACTGGGCTCAATTCGCAAAATGTTCTCTATCACGTTCCCCTCCAAAATAAGATCAGCTATCTTAAGCTATCACAAAAAAA
>Ga0194118_10006709_pt1 | contig 11347 bp, 8 predicted proteins | sample TA2MahsurfametaG_2_FD_148662 | JGI IMG/M metagenome (GOLD analysis project Ga0194118, IMG submission 148662) | Freshwater microbial communities from Lake Tanganyika, Tanzania - TA2015013 Mahale N5 surface | ecosystem: Environmental > Aquatic > Freshwater > Lake | place: Tanzania: Lake Tanganyika...
TCCTCATTTCGGGTTTTGTGGTCACGCCGGTCGTTCGCGCCGATCTCCTCGCCCTCGACTACCGCGAGCTGCCCGGAGAGATGCGCGGAAAGATGCTCGAGGAGTGGCGGCATGGTTTCGTCGTGCTGTTGCGCATGGTGGGCGGGCTCCTGATGTTGCTCCCCTTCTGGTTCATCGCGCCCTGGTTTGCAGCGCCGGCGTTCATGCTGCTGATGTCCTGGGCAACCGCTTCGATCTTCCTCACGGATGTGCTGAGCGGACTGGCCTCGCCAGCCGAGCGGCTCGAACTCGATCGGAGATACCGCCCCGGGTTGCTGCTCATCGGATTGCTGGTTACCCTGCTTGGGAGCCTCCCCTTTCTATGGCTTGTCCTTCCGATCTTTGCCTCGGTTGTCTTTGCGCACTACGGACTGTCGCGTCTCGCAAGCACGCGGGCAGCGTTGGCTCCGGCCTGACATGGGCGTCCGGCTCCTGCGCCCCGCCGTGGGGCTCCTCATCATCGGCGACGAGATCCTCTCCGGCAAGCGCCCCGACAAGCACTTTGCCGCGGTGCTCGAAAAACTCAGAGCCCGCGGCATCGGTCTCGACTGGGTGCATTATCTGGGCGACGACCGACTTCGCCTCACGACCTTCCTGCGCGCGAGTTTTGACCGTGGCGACTGGGTGATCTCCTGTGGCGGCATCGGCGCCACGCCGGATGACCACACCCGCCAGGCGGCCGCCATGGCGCTCGGACGCGAACTCGTGCTGCATCCCGAGGCCTGCATGCTGATCACGCAGCGCTGCGCCGAAATGGCCGCCGAGGGTCGTGGGACCGCAGACATGCGCGCTCCCGAGAACCTGCAGCGCCTGAAGATGGGCGAGTTCCCCTCCGGCTCGCAGATCATTCCTAACGCCTACAACCGGATTCCCGGTTTCGCAGTGGAGCGCCACGCCTTCGTGCCGGGCTTTCCGGTGATGGCCTGGCCGATGGTGGATTGGGTCCTGGACCACGGGTGGGTGGAGTTGCACCGCAACCACCCGGATGGCGAGCGTTCCTTTATCGTGGATGACTTTCCCGAGTCGCTGGCCACCCCGGTTCTCGAAGACGTGGAGCGCAATTTCCCCGGCGTGCGGGTGTTCAGCCTTCCTTCCATGGGCGAAGCAGGCGGCCGGCGCCATCTCGAACTTGGGGTGAAGGGTCCCAACGACGCCCTCGATGCGGCGCTTGGCTTGCTGCGCCGGGGCATCGCTGTGCGTGGCGGAATCATTCGCGAACCTTGACAAACCGCAGAAGGAGTCCTTGTTCATGACAACCCGCCAGGATCCCGCCTTGAGCGGCACAAGTGCGCTGCGCGAGGCAACCCTCGAAGACCGCTACCGCGCGCGCGAAGGCCTCCTCTTTCTCACCGGCACCCAGGTGCTGGTGCGCCTGCCCCTGATGCAACGGCAGCGCGACCTTGCGGCCGGACTCAACACGGCCGGCTACATCAGCGGTTACCGGGGCTCGCCGGTAGGGGGTTACGATCAGGCGCTCTTCAAGGCGGCGGTGCACCTCAAGGAACATCAGATCCGCTTTCAGCCGGGCCTCAACGAGGATCTTGCCGCCACAGCGCTCTGGGGGACGCAGCAGTTGCACCTTCATGGCGACGCCAAGGTCGACGGCGTGTTCGGCATCTGGTACGGCAAAGGGCCCGGCGTTGACCGCAGCGGCGACGTCTTCCGCCATGCGAATCAGGCGGGGACCGCACCGCATGGCGGAGTCCTGGCGATTGCAGGCGACGACCATGGAGCAAAGTCGTCCACCGTTGCGGCGCAGGTCGACCATATCTTCATCGCGGTATCGATCCCGGTTCTTGCACCCGCCACGGTCCAGGACTATCTCGACTACGGTCTGCACGGCTTTGCCCTGTCGCGGTTTGCGGGGGTCTGGGTGGCGATCAAGGCGGTAACCGACACCATCGAGTCAGCCGGGATCGTGGATATCTCGGCCGACCGTATCAAGCCAGTCTTGCCCACCGGCGTTTCGATGCCCCCGGATGGCGTGCATGGCCGCTGGCCCGAAGAGCCTTTTCCCAAACTCGAGGAGCGCCTCGTTCGCTACAAGATTCCGGCGGTCCTCGCCTACGCCAGGGCCAACCACCTGAACCGCAACGTCTTCGGGGTGCCCGACCTCGATCGTGGCGGACCGCCCGCGCGCCTCGCAATCGTGGCCACCGGGAAGGCGTGGCTCGATGTGATGCAGGCGCTCCATGATCTGGGCATTGGGCCGCCGGTCGCGCGCGAGGTGCGCCTCAAGGTCTGCAAGGTGGCCATGCCGTGGCCGCTTGAACCCGAGTCGATGGCTGCCTTCGTTGAAGGAGCACTCGAGGTGCTGGTGTTCGAGGAAAAGCGTGCCCTGGTGGAAAGCCAACTCAAGGAGCAGCTCTACGGGCGTGCTGGCGCGCCGCGCATCCTGGGCAAGCACGATGCAGCGGGCAACCCGCTGGTGCCGGAGGCAGGCGAACTCTCGCCGGCGCTTTGCGCACGGTTGATCGCCTTGCGTCTGACCGCAGCGCTTGACCCATCGAGCAAGCATGGCGCGGAGGTAATTTCGCGGATGCAAGCGCATCTGCATGCTCTCGAGAATCTTGATCGTTCCGGAAGAAAACGCGTGGAAGCCCTTCAGAGGATTCCTTATTTTTGCTCCGGCTGTCCTCATAATTCGTCCACCAAGGTGCCTGAGGGCTCGCGTGCCCATGCGGGCATCGGGTGCCACTACATGGCGATGTGGATGGATCGTTCCACCTCCACCTTCTCCCAGATGGGCGGCGAAGGCATGACCTGGGTGGGCCAGGCCCCCTTCAGTAGCACCCGGCATGTTTTTCAGAATCTTGGCGACGGCACTTTCTTTCACTCGGGCTCGCTTGCCATCCGCCATGCGGTGGCAAGCCGCACGCCGATCACCTTCAAGATTCTCTTCAACGATGCGGTCGCAATGACCGGCGGACAGGGCCACGACGGCCAGCTCACCCCGCGGATGATTGCCGAACTCGTGCGCGCAGAGGGGGTCTCGCGGGTGGAGGTGGTGAGCGACGAGCCGCAGAAGTATCCCCCCGGGACCTTTCCCACAGGCGTCGGCGTTCACCACCGGCGCAGCCTCGACGAGGTTCAGCGCTCGCTCCGCGCTTTCGAGGGCGTGTCGGTACTTATCTACGACCAGACCTGCGCGGCGGAGAAGCGGCGGCGCCGCAAGCGTGGCGCCTTTCCCGACCCGCAGCGCCGTGCCTTCATCAACGATGCGGTTTGCGAGGGCTGTGGCGACTGTGGGGTGCAGGCCAACTGTGTCGCGATCGAACCGCTCGAGACCGTGCTCGGCCGCAAGCGGAAGATCAATCAGAGTGCCTGCAACAAGGACTTCTCCTGCGTTGAGGGGTTTTGCCCCTCTTTTGTCACGGTCGAGGGGGGGCGGCTACGTCGTGGTCGGGGCGGCCGGGTCAACGATGACGCTGTCGATGTGGCGCTTCCCGCGCCGCAGTTGCCTGGCGTCGACCAGCCCTACGCCATCCTGGTCACCGGAATCGGCGGTACCGGTGTTGTCACCATCGGACAGATCCTCGGCATGGCGGCCTATCTGGAGGGACAGGCGGCAACGGTGCTCGACATGGCGGGCCTGGCGCAGAAAAACGGTGCGGTGATGAGTTTCGTGCGCATCGCACGGGAGGTCCACGATCTGCACGCCCCGCGCATCGGGACAGGCGGCGCCCGGGTGCTCCTCGGCTGCGACGTGGTGGTGGCTGCAAGCAAGGAGGCGCTCGCCAAGATCGGACCGAGCACCCGGGCGATCGTGAACGTTGCCCCCACGCCCACCGCCGACTTCACCCGCAACACCGAGTGGAGTTTTCCGCTAGGCGTGATGGAGTCGGCGATTGCGGAGGTGGTGGGAAGGGAGCGGGCGGCCTTTGTCGACGCTACCGGCATGGCCACCGCGCTGCTTGGCGACGCCATCGCCGCCAATCTCTTTCTCCTGGGCTATGCCTGGCAGAGCGGCGCAGTGCCGCTGGGTCTGGAAGCGATCCAGCGCGCAATCCGTCTCAACGAAACCGCTGTGGAGCAAAACCTCCAGGCTTTCCTCTGGGGTCGACGCACCGCAGTCGACCGCGCTGCCGTGACGGCCTTGCTCGCACGCAACAGCGCTGCGGCTTCGGCAACGCCCTCGACGCGCCTCGACAGCTTGCTGAACCACCGCCGCGAACTGCTCCGCGCGTATCAGAACGATGCACTCGCAGACCGCTGGGAAGCGCTGGTGCGCCGCACGCTTGCGCTGGAGCGGGTGGTTCGCGCCACTGCGGGCCTTTCGGAGCCGCTTGCACTGGATGCCCCCGACTCGATCGACACCTGGCCGCTGGCAAGTGCCGTGGCGCGCTACTTTGCCAAACTGCTCGCCTACAAGGACGAGTACGAGGTGGCCCGCTTGCACCACAACCCTTCCTTTGCCGAGAAGTTGCGCGAGACCTTCGAAGGCGACTACAAGGTGCATTTCCACCTCGCCCCGCCGTTGCTGTCGCGCCGCGATGCGCAGGGGCATCTGGTGAAGTCGCGCTACGGCCCATGGATGCACGCGGCGTTTGGGGTGCTCAAACACCTCAGATTTCTGCGGGGCACCGCTTTCGACCCCTTTGGCTACAGCGCAGAGCGGCGCGCCGAGCGCGCCTGGATCACGCGCTACGCCACAACGCTCGAGATGTTTTTCGAGCGCATCGAAGCACAGCTGCACGCCCTGTCAACTGCGGGCCGGCTTAACGAGGCCTACCAGATGCTGATCGGAATTGCCCGCCTGCCAGAGGGTATCCGTGGCTTTGGCCATGTGAAGGAGCGCCATCTGAGCGACACTGCAAAGCGCTGGGATGACGCCCTCGGCGCCTTCGAGCGTCTCTTCGGCGAGGCCGCCTCGGCACAAACCTCCCACGGTGGAGTCGCGTCGGTAAAGGTGCGCGAACTCAGCCGTATAGCAGGACCCACCGCCTGAAAAAGAGAACCGCCGCATCACTGCGGCGGTTCGAGGCGACCCGCCCTACGAGGTTGCGGGTCGAATGCAGCGCGGGGTGAGAGGGCACTCTTTCCCGAGGCGTCCAAATCCGGAAGCCCCGGTTTTCGTGAATCTCAGGCCGCCTTGCGCGCGCGTGGTGCCTTGGCCACTGCTGCAACGTTGGCCTCGGCCATTTCAACCACCTGGCGGGTGGTCTTGTTGACCTGATCCCAGGCGCTGTTGGATGCGGCCATCGCGCTCTTCACAAACGACACCACGCCCTCGGAACCCGCAGGCGCGTTCTTTGCCAACGACTCGATCGTGGTGAACACCTGCTTGTTGGCCTCGCTCATTTGCGCTTCGTAGATCCTGGCGATCTCTGCGCTGGTTTCACGCGCAATGTCGTAGACGCTCTTGGCGTATGCTGCCGCCTTGTCGCTGGCGGGCTGCACGCCCTGGGTGGTGAGATCGGAGACTGCCTTGGCGTCCTTGGCCGACAGAAGCGCCACAACCTGCTCGTTGCCCTCGGACAGTGCGTCCTTGGTTGCCTGGAGGTTGAGTTCGACGAGACGCTCGAAGCCCTCGATGGACTTCATGGCCACCGCCTGCATGGTCTCGAGAGCGGCCTTGTGTGCGGCGATCAGTTGGTCGGGAGTGTTGAACATGCTTTTTCCTTTGCCTGAAGTGGTTGAGAAGATGTCTTGACGATCGGCACCCTGGAGGGTCGCACCGCAAGCCCGGTTTTCGCTGGTTCGCGCCGGTGCGCTTGGTGCTGGCTTATCCATGCACTGGGATCGAGGTTTGGAGAGAGATGCTGCCTGGTGTCTAGATTGTCCGTCCGAAGGTCGAGGTGCCCGCTAGCTTTGCCAGAATTCCAGCGTTTTGCTGCACTGCACAAAATGAATTCTACACCCCGCAAAACGCTTGTCAAGCGATTTTGTTGCGCCGCAACAAAAAATTTTCCAGATTCGAAACTGACGTGAGAACAACACATCGGCGCGGTTCCACGGGGCGTCGTGGAAGCTGGCGCACGATCACCGACGGGCTGAAGCGACCGTCGAATCCGCACCTTGTGCGGTGCGACTGCTGTGCAGTGCAACATTGCGGGTGCAGGCGGGGCCTGCGCACCGTTTCCTGCTTTGTGCCTTGAGCGCTCTGCCTTCGGTTGGCGCTGCGGTGCGCATGCGTGCGTATTTCAGCGACCGGTTTGCGCTTCCCCTGCCGGCGGGGCATCGTTTCCCGATGGCCAAGTACACGCGGTTGCGCGAGGCGCTCGAGGTTTGTTCGCCGGGGTTGGCGCTGTGCGAGGCGCCCGCGGCGACTGAGGCGCAACTTGCGCTCGTCCACGATGCAGGCTGGATCGAGCGGATGCTGCACGGGGGGCTCAGCGTGCGCGAGCAAGGTGCGATCGGATTTCCCTGGTCACCGGCAATGGCCGAGCGTTCCTTGCGCTCGGTGGGCGCAACGCTGGCGGCCTGTGAAGCTGCGCGTAACGATGGTTTTTCGGCCAATCTGGCTGGAGGTACCCACCATGCCTATGCCGACCGGGGCGAAGGCTTTTGCTGCTTCAACGATTTCGCAGTGGCTGCACGATGGGTGCAGGCCCAGGGCTGGGCGAAGCAGATCCTGATCGTGGATCTCGATGTGCACCAGGGCAACGGCACCGCGCGCATCTTCCGCGGGGATTCGAGCGTGTTTACGCTCTCGATTCATGGGGCGCGCAATTTTCCCTTCAGCAAGGAGTCGGGCGACGCCGACTATGCGCTCCCCGACGGGACTGGTGACGAGGCCTATCTCGACACCCTCGAGCGCGCGCTTGGGGAGATGGCAAGGCGCTTTCGTCCCGACTGGGTGCTCTATCTGGCCGGTGCCGACGTATACCACGCCGATCGTCTCGGACGTCTGGCGCTGAGCAAAGAGGCAATTGCCCATCGGGATGAGGGAGTGATGCGCTGGTGCCAGTCCGCAGGACTACCTTGTGTGATTGCGATGGGTGGCGGCTATGCCGACCCGATCGACGCCACCGTGGCGATCCATGCGCAAACCGTGCGGCTCGCCTTGCGCCTTGCATCCAGCCGCCCTGGGTCCGGTCGTTGGGAGCCATCCGTGGGTGGGTTGCCACATTTTCCGGGGGACGCGCATGCGGAGCAGCGCGCTCCCAAGGCGTGAGAAAATGCGCAAGTGTCGTCGTCTATCCGCACAAGAACTGCACCTCTCCCGCGCCAGCACCCGTCAAGGCCCGCCTTCCTCCGGACCTCCTCTTCAGCCCCATGAGCCCCACGCCTCAGCGCAGTCGTCTTCAAGACTACCCCTACGCGCTGACGATCACAACCCGCTGGCACGACAACGATGTGTACGGGCATGTCAACAACGTGCAGTACTACGCATTTTTCGACACTGCGGTCAACCGCTACCTCATCGAACGCAAAGTGCTCGACATCCACTGCGGTGCGGTGATCGGTCTGGTCGTGGAAACCTCCTGCCGCTACTTCGCGCCCATCGCCTTTCCTGATCTGGTGGTTGCCGCAGTAAGGGTTGACCACCTTGGCAACAGCAGCGTGCGCTACGCCATCGGCCTATTCCGGGCGGCTGAGCGATCCACTGGGGCGGGGGCCGCTGAGCTATCCACCGAGGGCGCCGCTGAGCGATCCACCGAGGGCGCCGCTGAGCGATCGACCGATGGGGGCGCCGCTGCCAAAAGCGCTCCCGCGCTGGAGTTGCAGGCGATGCAACCCACACAACCCCTCGACCCCGCAACCGAGGCGGTTGCCGAAGGCCACTTTGTGCATGTGTATGTGGATCGCCACACCCGGCGCCCCACACCCCTTCCGGGTGCGCTTCGCAAGGCCTTGCTTGAATTACGGGTGCAGAGCCCTGAACCCGGGAAATCATGCCTATGACCACATCCTCCCACCCTTTCAGCCCGTCGAGCAAGGGTGCGGCTTCGCCTCCTGGCGGGGCTGATGTTCCTGCGCAGGATTTGTCCCTGCGCACGGGCGTCGCCGCTTCGGTGGTGGATCAGGCCATCCTTTCGCGCCGCTCGATCCGTGCCTTTCTCGACAAGCCAGTGGCCGATGAACTCATCCTCCACTTGCTCGAGGTTGCTTCCCGGGCCCCCTCGGGCACCAATACGCAGCCCTGGCAAGTGCACATCCTTCGCGGGGCGGCGCTGCAGCAACTGGTTGAGCAGGCGCTTGCCGCCTTTGACAACCCCGAAGTGCTCGCCGCACAGCCCAAGCCCTATGACTACTATCCGCTCAAGTGGGTGTCACCTTACCTGGAGCGGCGGCGCAAGGTGGGCTACGACCTCTATGCGCTGCTCGGCATCGCAAAGGGCGACAAGGAGGCCATGCATCGCCAACACGCGCGCAACTATGCGTTCTTCGATGCCCCGGTGGGGCTTTTCTTCAGCATCGACCGGGTGCTGTGCCAGGGAAGCTGGCTCGACTACGGCATGTTTCTCCAGTCGATCATGGTGGCCGCGCGTGGTCATGGTCTCGACACCTGCCCGCAGGCTGCCTGGCTGACGGTACAGGGGGTGGTCGAACGCTTTCTGGACTTGCGTGACGATCAGGCGCTGGTTTGTGGCATGGCGCTCGGCTATGCCCGGGGCGATGCGGTGGAGAATCGTCTCGAGACCGAACGGGTGTCCGCGCGCAGCTTTGCCCGTTTCTGCGAGGCGAGGGCAGCTTGAACCTTCGGTCAATGCGGTCGTCCCTTTGCGCGATGCGGTTGTCCCTTTGCTCGATGCGGTTGTCCCTCCTTCTGATCGCGCTGCTGGCTCTGGCTCCGTTCGGGCCGCTTCAGGCCCAGGACAACCGCGAGAGCGCCGCATCCAGGGCAAAGCCTGCGCTGCGCACTGCGCCGGACAAGGATGCGAAGAAGTCCTCAACCAAGTCATCCGCGAATACATCGTCGCGCTCTGCGGGCAACGCCTCGCCGGCAGCACGAAACTTTGGCGCCCGCCCGGCACGCAAGGACGTGCGCGGGCGTGGTCCGAGCATGCTCAACAAGAAGAAGACCCTCGCCGCTGCCGCAGCATCGAAGGCCGCCGCTTCAGGTCCGGCAGCGGCAGCCGCAGCAAAGACCTCAACGGCGGCTGCGGCCGCCGGCGCGGCAACTGCCCAGCCAGAGGGTCGACCTTCCAACGGGGAACGCCTCGGGCTTCGCGAAACCGATGATCCGCTCGACTTGCGCTCGTCGGTGGCCTACGTGATGGAAGCGGAGAACGGGCGGGTAGTGTTTCAGAAGAACGCAGAGGTTGCGCTTCCGATTGCATCGATCAGCAAGCTGATGACTGCGATGGTTGTGATCGACGCCGGTCAGGATCTGCACGAGATCATCGTGATTACCAACGACGATATCGATACTGAAAAGGGCACCCGGTCGAGGCTTCGCATCGGTTCCCGCCTGAGCCGCGGCGAACTTCTCCATCTGGCGCTGATGTCCTCCGAGAATCGTGCTGCGAGCGCGCTCGGTCGCAACTACCCGGGCGGCTTGCAGGCCTTCGTGTCGTCGATGAACGGAAAGTCGAAGCAGCTCGGGATGACCTCCACCCGTTTCACCGAACCCACGGGCCTCTCGAGCCGCAATGTCTCCACTGCGAAGGACCTCGCCCTGATGGTGCAGGCAGCCGGCGAGTATCCGTTGATTCGCCAGTACTCCACTTCGCCCGGTCTGCAGGTGGGTTCCGGGCGTTCCACCCTTGCCTACCGCAACACCAACCGGCTCACCGACAACCCCAAGTGGGAGATCGAGTTGCAGAAGACCGGCTTTATCTCAGAGGCGGGGAATTGCCTGGTCATGCAGGTGCGGATCGAGGGGCGACAGATGGTGATGGTGTTGCTCGACGCAAGGCAAAAGCTGGCGCGCTTCGGCGACGCCCAGCGTCTGCGCAGCTGGATCGAATCGCATAGCTGAACGCGGGTAGCGCAGCCGAGGATTCTTTTGCGGATGTCGCTGTGCCTTTCAGGCGCGGGGTCTCGACCCCGGCCCGTCGTGGCCGAGCGACGAGGAGATGCGTGCAGCGGTCTCGCGCAACCACTCCACCCACTCCTCCCGCACCTGCTCGGCGGGAGCCGAGATCGAAAGCCCTGCCACCAGTTTGGCGCCATCGTCGTAGATTCCCGCAGCAATGCAGCGCACCCCGGGTTCAAGTTCCTCGTTGTCGCGCGCAAATCCGAGGCGTCGCACCTGGGCCAACTCGAACTCGAGCCGCGCGAGGTCGGTGATCGAGTTGGCGGTGTAGCCCTCGAGACCCGAACGCATCGCGTAGGAGCGCACAGCCTTCACCTCATCGGCGGCGAGAAAGAGTTTGCCTACCGAGGTGAGGTGCAGGGGCGCGCGTCCACCCACTGCGCGAACCACCTGCATACCCGATCGCTCGGAAAGCGCCCGCTCCACATAGACGATCTCGTCGCCCTGCCTGATCGAGAGGTTGATCGGTTGCGAGGTTCGCTGATGCAGCTCGCGCATCGGTCCCGTTGCCGCATCGCGGATGTTCAGCCTCGCCTTGACCAGACTGCCGAGTTCGAGCAGGCGCAGCCCGAGTTGGTAGCTCCCAGTGTCGACCCGCTCGACGAACCGCGCAGTGACGAGATCGTTGAGGATCCGATGGGCGGTGGAAGGATGCAGCGCGGTTGCCCTGCTGAGCGTCTTGAGGGGAACCGGATCGCTGTAGTGCGACAAGACATCCAGAAGTCGCACGAGGCGTTCGATCACCTGAATGGTGGTTGGGCGCACGCCCTGTTCCCTGATCGACATGCGGGAGGCGACCCGGGCCGGACTACCCTCAGGCGCGTGCTGGAACGCAGATCGTGAATTGGCGGCACGTGGCATGATTCGGTGACTTTTATACCACGAGGCCTTGATCGCAGTGTCTGTCGTCGTCCCTTGTTGCGCGGTGGCGAGGGTCCCTGTGAGGTTTGGTTCACCCCCGTCTCGGGCCCTGCGCGGTTCATGCCCAGCCCGGTCCGACCCTACCCAGCCCGACCGAACCCCGGCGAAGGCTACGATCATGGCTCGGTGGTGGCGTCAGGTCGTAGTTTCCGGGCGTGGCGTCCGAACCTGGCGTCCGCAAGCAAGCCTGACCCAGGCCAGACCGCATGGGGTTGCCAGGGACGGGTTCTGTCCAACAGAAAGCTCCAACAAACTCGACTTCATGCAACCCTCGCCTTCGGACCCCGTGCTTTTGGACCCCGCGCCTTCGAACCCCGCGCCTTCGGTCCTCTCGCCTTCGGACCCCGCGCCTTCGAATCCCGCGCCTGGCGCGGCTGCCGCAACGGGCGCACCCTCGCCCTGGGTTGCGCCAACGGCGACCCCTGCAGCCTTTGATTCGAAGGTCCTTGTGCCGCCTGCATC
>Ga0194118_10006710_pt1 | contig 11347 bp, 9 predicted proteins | sample TA2MahsurfametaG_2_FD_148662 | JGI IMG/M metagenome (GOLD analysis project Ga0194118, IMG submission 148662) | Freshwater microbial communities from Lake Tanganyika, Tanzania - TA2015013 Mahale N5 surface | ecosystem: Environmental > Aquatic > Freshwater > Lake | place: Tanzania: Lake Tanganyika...
CTGGAGCACCTGCGCCATCGAGCGGCCCGACGACAGCATGGTGTCGGCCTCGCGAAGCTTGTTGATGACCTGCTCAGGGGTGTGTCGTGTCCGTTTCATCGAGAGTCTCCAAGGCCTAGCCGGGGCCGGTCGGGACTCTCGGAGCGGATGAATCAGACTTCGGGGGTCAGGTCAGAATCAATATGAGTTGTTTCAAACATCCGTCGGAATCGCTCTACGCTCTCATGATCACTGGTGCGGGCGCTCGATGACCAGGTGAATGTGCCTACCCGCCGGACTATGATCACGAAACCGCTTCACGGTCCAAGCAAACAACAGTCGATCCACGAGAGATTGGCTCACTTGCCAAACCCGGTTGCAAAGAAGTCGCTGCAACAGACGAAGAACAACCGGGATTGCCCCTACGCGCCTGACGCGCGAGACGACGAAAACGGCACCTGTCAACTTGATGGCGGCATCCGCCATCAGGCTTGCATCGGACTCCGAAAAGTGGCGGTAGTGCTTCCTCCTCAGCGACACGGAGTCGGACGGGACCGTTAGGAACAAGCGTCCACCCGGACCGAGCTTTGTCAAAAGCGTTGCAAGCACCGCCGGACATTCGCTGGGCGGAATATGCTCGAACACTTCAACTGCGGCGATGAACTCGAACTCTCCCACCACTTCGTCGAGACTGGCATGATACTCAGCATTACCCTGCGAGAGAGCCATCGCTAGTGATAATGCGCGTACGTCATAGTCGATACCGACGCCACGCACGAGCGGTCGCAGGCGTGCTAGCTCCGCGAGTAGACGTCCGTCGCCGCAGCCAAAGTCCAAGAGCCGCAACCCGCGATCTGCGGGCACACTGGCAATCACGGACCGGAGGTTCGCGACGTACGACCATCCCCAATCGACCCATAAGGCACGGGAATAGTCGTTCGGAGGAAAACACGGGATATAGTGATATGGCAGCGAGTACTGCTCATGTTGAATCTGTTGCTGTGTGGACAATGATGTTCCTATTCACGAGATGTTTGAGAACTGGAAACCACACGCAGTAAAACGTTAACAGCGATCCTGCGGCACCTATAAGTCCTAAGGATGCGGCGCCGCAAAAGAGAACCGCTGCCTGGAAAGAAGTTCCGACCGAGAGCGCCACCAAGGGTATCCAGCGCCATCCAGCTGCATTGCATAGGCTTAGCCAAGGTAGCCCTGCGAGCGCAAGCGCGTTTGCGAATAGCATGATTGACATTGAGAGCGTTACGGTTGGCGATGCCCACGCCGGGAGACTTGTTGTAACGACCCAGAGTGCCGCTCCCGCAACGAGCACGCCTAAACTAATGATGACGCCAGCGAGCGCGTACCGGGCGGAACGGCGACCGGCCTCAGTAGCAATGCCGGTCGTATCTCCGTTGGCAAAGCGAGTGGCAGTCGAGAAGAGCTCCCAGTTAGTTATTGGGTCAATTAGTCTAATTGGGATGGAGGCCAAACTCTTGAGCAGGCGGTACATCCCCAACAGTTCGCGAGGTGCCGAGATTGCGGCGAGCACGAGCAAGTCGAGGTCCTTCGTGCAGGACTTAATCGTTCCATGAGTCCACGCAACAACCAACAGTTTTATCTCAGGAAACCGGAGGGAGTAGCTTACCGGCGTGTTACGGTCAGTCTGACCCCTACGTCCGAAGGCGAACGGGAGCCAACCTGCAGCGGTAACGACCGCGTCGATTATCGAAAGCGTAAGTATCACATATTCAATACTTGACTCGCGGTTGATCAGCGTGCATGCGACGGGATACTTCAGCACCACCGGCGCGAGTGTCAATAGTCCCGAGACTAAGACGTTTTGGCCGCTCCGCAACAGCGCTCGCAACAATCCGGGCATCGGCGCAATCGACAGAGCTCCCACCAATAGAGGGGCCCAGAGCGGGAGGTTGATGCTGAACTCTTGTGCGGCCCAGTGCCACGCTAGAGCGGAAACACCGACGTAGAGCGCCATGCCAATTCCCTCTAGCGCCATTGAAACCACGAGGACACGCGACATACTCGCCCCGACTTTCTGCGCGTTAACCTCACCAAGCCACTGCGTTGCGATCACTATCGTGTCGAACGTGCAAATCCTGACTAGGGTGGCGATGGTGGCCTGAGCAATGGCCAACTGGCCGAATCTCTCGACGCCCATGCGTGCCACTAGTACGAGTGGCAGTATCGCTGTAAGCGCCGAAGCGGTATGCACCGCTATCGCAAATCGCACGCTCGGATTCGTTAGTTGCGCGCGGAGTCTTAAGATTCTCCTCGTTTGCCAGCGTGAGTGCATAGACGAGCAAACTACACGAGCGATTCATCCGGGCCCTGAAGGAGCAGCTGCTCTGGCAGCGCTGATTCCGGACCGCCGAGGAACTCAACCCGGGACTTCGCTACTTCGCCCGCCGCTTTCACAAGCACTGTTTAATCGGGCGGATCGGCTGCCGAACCCCCGCAGCGCACCGACGCATCCTCCTCCGGGAGGCAACGTGAACACCGACTTCAACTTGTCTCAGAAACCGAATGCGGTACAACAGAGGGCAATGCTCAGTTGATATCGATGATTAGTTGCCGGTACTGCGCCATCAATGCGGCTGACGAGTACCTCCGATCGTACGGACTGTGCATTCCGAAGCCGGAATCGTTTCGTTCGGCCCAAAAACCGAAGTGCCTTTCGGAAACCGCTTTCACTAAGGCAAGACCGAGTTCAACACCATTGCCGACATCCACCACAGCGCCCGGTGCGCCTACTATCTGACGCAAATCCCCAACATCAGTGGATACCACGGGTCTGCTGCACGCGAGCGCCTCAAGCACCACGGTTGGACAGCCTTCGCTCCGTGAACTGAGGACAAGCGCATCCGACGCAGAAATCAAGGGCATCACATCATGAACTTCGCCGAGCACCCTAACGTTGGATTGGGCGCGAATGGCGCGACATACTTTCGACTCGCTGAAGCCAGTGGACGTTCGTCCAACCAGAAGCACAACGAGAGTCGGCATGTGCCGAACCGCAGTTTGGATCGCTTGCAGGAGACAGGCTGGGTCCTTTGCCGGTCGGAGATTGCCCACATAGATGGCGACTGGCGTGTCGTGTGCGATCCCTAGCCGCGACCGGGTGGCAGCGCGCCAAGCCGCTACTTGGTCCGTCGCGGGTACCGCGACCCCATTCGGAACAACTATCGCGCGCTTGGGCACAAATCCCGAACGTGTCAAAGAGTCCAAGGCGCGTTGGCTGTTTGAGATCATGACATCACACCGATGACTCAATCGTCGCCCCAGGCCGATGGCCAAGCGCTCGGTCAAACCAACAAGGCGAGACCCGTCGTCATTTCGAACACCCCAGACAAGGCGACATGGCCGTGAATGGATCTGGAGTAGCACAGCTCCGGTCGCGATCAGGCAACCATGATGCATCCACCCGTGCAGGATGTCCGATGGCTGATGCAAGACTTGTCGAATCGCACGAGCAAACCCTGGCACGCCCCTCACTCCGCGAGTCAAGCCAACGGTCGTCACACCACCACGAGCGGCAGCCTCAAACTGGCCGCGCATGGAATCGTGCGTGGACAACACCACGACACGATGGTCAAACTCATGTCGGCTGTCCTCGATCAGCGCGAGCAGTGACCTCTCCGCACCTCCCGTCGACAGCGATGAGATCACATGCGTGATTAGGGGCCTCATGAGAATCTCTTCACTTCTTCCGGTCGCGAGGACCAAGACTCAATCGAGCAGCCCTCGACCAGATTGATAAGTTGGGTCGCAATTCCCGCCGCGCAGTAGCGCTCCTCTGCGTACTGCCTGGCACCCTCGAGCCAACTCGCGATTTGAATCACGCTCGTCAAGCCATCGTGGGCTACTACGGCAGCTGGAACGAAAAGGATGATCCAGCTTATGTGGCTCGCTGCGCCCTGCGCCTCCTTTCGCTGGACACACAACTTCGCTTTGAGATTGTTGGTTCGGCGCCACCACCTGAGATCGCCGCATTGTTTCAAGCAGCTTCCTTCGCATCCCGCATCAAGTACTGCGGAAGGGTTCCGGACGATCAACTTGCCAGCACGCTATCGAGGTGGCGCCTCGCCCTGCTGCCCCGCGCATCATGCCATTCCACAAGATATTCGTTTCCCAATCGGATCGTAGAACTGATGGCCAACGCGGTCCCGGTGGCGGTCAAACGCAACATTGGGGCTGGCGGACTGAGTTCGTCTAGCGGAATTCTATTGATCGACAGCGACGCGGCCACTGGCGCAAACGAACTACACAGGGTTCTGGTCGCCAACGACCTGTGCTCCGAATTGTCGTCATCAGCGCACGCAGCGTCGCGGGAGCACGCTCCTTCTGGCTTGGTGGTTGGCCAAGCAATCAAAGACATCGTGCAATTGGCACAACCGACGCAGGAGTCCTCTTAGCGTTCAATCCGTTAGGCAAGCATCGATCTCACTCGGTCAGCAAAGAGATCCGCTCCATCGGAATCCCAGTACTTGCGGAGTCGAGATTGACCAGTTTCCGCGATGTGCCTGAGCAAGCCATCCTGCCCGACTGCGAGCGCGACTGCGGCAACCAACTCGTCATACGCCCAAGGCAAAGAAACATACGTTTCACCTGGGACGAACAATGACGGCCAAGTCTCAAGATGATCAACGCTTGGCTTTAACAGCGCAGCTCCAACCACAAATGCCTCAAGATCGCGGTAGCAGATTTCACCCCATCCGAACGGGCTCACAACACCGACGGCGCGAACAATCTCACGACGGTACTGCCCTGCCGCACAGACTCCAACTGCATAGCGGATTGCCCGTCCAGACTCGCACGAAAGCCTCTTGGCAATTTCGCGACGGGGCTCTCCGACGCTCGCAAGGGCGTGCGAATCCGACCATCGTGCGAACACGGCTTGACACCTCTGCGACCATGGAAACGGCTTCGGAAGCTGCCGGCGCCACAGCCCTGTGCGCGCGCGATGAAGTCGACCGGCCGCATAGTTGTTCGAGAGAAGGATGTTCCACGAGATCCGGAGTCGACTCAACTCACTTTCCGAGATCGGCGACCTAGCGGGCGCCGTGCGACAATCTCGGATGCCGTACCTAGATGCATAGAAATTGCAGTGAATGCGGTTCTGGTGCTCGGCTAACTGATATCGCCGACGGTCTGCATACACTTGCTTCTTGAAGTATCGGTCGAAAGTGTCGAGCAATTCTAGGTTGGCTGTCCCGCCAGAGTCTGAGTTATCTAGGTAGGCCGTCCGACCGGCGCAGCCCCGATACTTCTTACACAGATCGCGAGAGAACTCCGCTCGATGCACATCTCTCGGCAGCGAGGCTCGGCTATCTATCCAAACCCAGTCATAAGTACGGTTCCTACGCACCGATCTGGCGGGGTCGAGAAAATCGATCCGGACGCCAGAATCAGCAAGGCGCCGCGAGTGGTACCACAGCGGGAAGTTACTCTGGCAAAAACGACCATTGGTCCAGTGGTTGAGGCGCGACGAAACGAAACCGATCCGGAGAGTACTGGTCATCGCACCAATTCCAGCTTGATAACTCGACCCATACTTACCCGTTCATACAGAGAGACGGAGATTGCACCAGGCTCCACCAAGAACTTCACTAACGACGGGGAGTTGTAGTTCACAGCCCTAGCGCCGATTCACAAAGCCGAGCACACGCTCGCAATCCGCTCTGCACCTCGTTGCAAGAAGATTAAAGTGAGTTCTTGCAGCTAACAACTCGGGCGTGACCGGCGCGAGCCCCTTGTTCTGCACCTGGAAAATCTCGAATCCCGCTTGCTGAAGCAGCTCCAACAGCAGGGGATGACCACTGAATATTGATGATCCCGGCACACAATGCACCTCAAACTGAACACACTGACAGCGTTTCAGCAATTCGCGCGCGCCAAGCAGCGCGTCATATTCGCCACCCTCCAAATCGAGTTTCAACAGACCAATCTCTCCATCAGGTATGTCGGCCGAGTCGAGCGTTGTGACATTCACGCGGCAACCACTGTTGTTGGTCGTGAGGTGAGCGCGGTCGTCAATCCCAGCGAGGTGACCGATCCCCGCCGCGCTGCCAACGGCCGCCATCCGAAGGTCGATCGCGACTCCGGAATCGGAGTAAGGCGCGAGATGCTCACGAAGAAACTGAAATGTCACCGGATTGGGCTCAAAGGCGACAATGCGACGAACGCTACTCTTGGGATTGCGCAGCGCTGCCAGTACGGTAAATCCGATGTTTGCACCAGCGTCAACGTAGATCGAGCCCAACGCTGCCAGTTGGGAGATCTGTACATACTCAGTCTCGCGGGCTAGAGGGTTCACCCATCTCTCCAGTGCAATGCCTGCCTTGCAGACGGGGATACGCTGCGAGCCAAGGATGAGTGGTTGGGTAATCAACCAAGTCAGGTCAATCGGAAGGCGAATCAACACTCTCGCTACGTTCCGGCGCGCCCACCAGGCCATCGACGATTGTGCTCTTGACCATCGGGCGGACTTCGGAGCAGACGCAAGCAGTTGCCTAGACATCAGCAACAGTCGCTTTAGGTGCCTGAGATCACCAGGTTTGTGACCGAGTACCGCCCGCTGTCGCTCAATCCTCACACGATGAAAAGTACGGGAGACAAGCTCATGTACGTGATTCAGATTCCTGATTCGATGCTCGAAACCCCGACGAATGCGATCGCTATCCCGTCCGCGATATCCATTGCCAATGACGGCCGAGATAGGCATGCTGTGCTGCTCCAACTTACGGAAACTGTCGTCGCGAAGACACTGCAAAAGCACGCGACGGTCAACGCTATCACGTCGACATTCATCAATCAATTCTAGATTAAACTCAACGTCCGCACGAATTCCGTCTTGCATAACCCGTCGGATCAGACGGGAGCGATTCCACCGCAAGATCTCGCGGGCACTGGTACCTGTCGCTGCAGCGATGTCATTTAGCATGACCTCAAAGAATAGCTTAGCATCGGCGCCTCATATCGATGTGCAGGTAGTAACAGCTATCTAGCCAACAAACGGCCGCGAAGCCCCGACTCCGGGACAAATGCAGCCATAGTAGGGGGTATGTAGCCTGGCGACACGCGGACGAGGCGGTGCAACTGTTCGCTTCTGACGTTTCCGAAGTTTGGCTCCAGCTCGTGTCGGCAGCTTGAAGCAAACGGTTGTACCCGACCATGCCGCGTCAATCTGAACTTCGAGTTTTCACGGTGGACCAAGAAGTGTTCATAGATCAATCAGTTATCAGATTCTGGCGCCGACTCAAAGGGACTGGAGATAGCCGGCTATTGCTCGTACTGCGTGATAGATCGCGCTGGCGATGACTTGGTGATGGGGCAGCGAGTGATTTTCGTATCATCAGTCTAACTTGAGCAGAACTCTTGCCGAACCACTATCAGCCGCTGCAGGCCGTAACGTGAAAACAGACCTCTCGGGGCGGCGTGTCGTCATCATCGGCGCATCCTCTCCACTCGGTATAAGCATCTCGAACGCAGCGCTCATCAGCGGCGCTTCGATTGTCGCGGTTTCGCGAACGCCTGGCGCTGCGCGGGCGGCGAAGGGTTTGTGGACCGGCATACCGATAGACCTTCGATCCACAGGCGCATTGGAAAGACTTGCGTTGATTCCTGGGGACCTCCTCATCAGCGCCGCTCCACTCCGCGTGTTCGCACTTGCAATGAGAATGTGGAAACCCCCGAAATGCGTCGGCGTCACTGCTGTCAGCAGCGCCAGCGCGACGACGAAAGCACACTCACAGTTTCCGCGCGACGCCCAGTGGTCCAGAGAAATGCGGGAGGCAGAGTTGGCGATTGCCACAGCCGCTACGGGCAACGTGCGAATACTCCGTCCCACCATGATCTACGGCTCTGGCCGCGATAGGAACGTTGCGCACATTGCGCGGCGCCTTTCGATCGCGCACATTCTTCCTCTCGTGGGTGGTGGTGCCGGAATGCGCGCTCCGGTGCATGTGGACGATCTCGCTCGCGTTGTCCTTACGGCTGCATGCTCGGCACCAACCCCGAAGCCAATCCACGTACCCGGCCCCGAGTGCCTGACGTTTCGCGAGATGGTTCGCCGAATTGCGGCAGCGGCAAAGATCCGCTATGCCGAGATCCCGTTGCCCTCATTCCCATTCAGCCTCGGAGGTCGGATGTTTGCGAATGTCGGTCGCATCGGCTGGTCTTTTGCGGCCTGCGCCCGGATGGCCGAAGATCTGACAGTCCCTGATGATGCTTCGGTGTTTGGCGTTGCCCGCCGAGGCTTTCATCCTGACGCACGCGCGGTTGGGCTGACAGAGCACCCAGAATGACATCGCCGAGCGCCGTCCTGCTTGCACACTTTGCTGGCTATCTGCTGCAGTTCCGCGGATCGCTGATCTCCGAGCTCGTTGCACGTGGCTACCAAACCACTGTGATCGTGCCCGGTCTCACCCCGAAACTCGCGGCCGCTCTTGCAGAGCGTGGCGCCGAATCCCGCGACATTCGCCTCGAGCGAACCGGTCTCAACCCATTTGCAGATGTGTCATATCGCAGGGCACTGCTCAACGTCCTATCGGACATTCGTCCGGATGTCACGATCGCTTACGGCGTGAAGCCCATCGTGCATGGGATGCCGGTTGCAGCGAAGGTTGATTGCGCCATACGCGCGTCCCTGTTTGCAGGACTCGGGGGGCTGGTTCGCCCCACTGGACTTCGCCAGCGCATCATGGGAACGCTGGCACGGCCACTGTTCGTCCGCTGCCTGCACGCTTCGACGCACGTTGCGACGCAGAATGCTGATGATGCAGACTTTCTCTCCAAGCGGTTTGCTGACGATCTTCCCGGTGTTCCTGTTGTCACGGAAGGATCAGGCGTCGATCTCACGCACTTTGAATTGACCCTCCCGCCATCGCAGCCGATGGTTTTGATGACTGCTCGGCTCGTGGTTGAGAAAGGAATCTGGGAATTCATCGATGCTGCCAAACTGATTCGCTCCCGAAATCCTGATGTTCGATTTGTGATTGCGGGCTTCTTCGAGTCCCGCACAGGCGCAGTATCAAAGGAGGAGTTTCTTGCGCGATGCGGGGATGCAGGCGTCGAATACGCAGGTCACGTCGATGACATCCGGCCGCTCCTCCGTGAATGCAGAGTCTTTGCCCTGCCAACGTACTATGGCGAAGGGCGCCCACGATCGATCCAGGAATCCCTCGCCGTCGGCCGCCCGATAGTCACCACCAAAAACGTTGGGTGCCATGACTCGATCATTGATGGCGTCCATGGGCGTATCGTCCCACCGCGCGATGCGCCCACACTCGCCGCGGCATTGCTGGACGTGCTCGCGTGGGCCAACCCCCAGCGCACCGCAGTTACCTGCCGGAACTACGCCCAAGAGCGGTACTGCGCAGCGCGGATAGCGCGTGACTTCCTTGACTCCATTGGGGCCCGCGGAGCACCCGGGCAAGTCAGTTAGTCTCTAAGGCCAATAATGGGTATTTCAAAACATATTCCATGGTGGGGCAAGATCATTGCGAAAATCGCACTTTCGAAAGCTCCCGTGCCCTACGACGTGTGGCGACAAGTTGGCGTCTTTCGCCACGGGAAAATGATCAATGCGACTTACTCGCGCGACATTTTCAAGTCGCATATGGCCTCGATCGCGGCTCACGCTGATGCCAATCCGAATTCCTTGCTGGAACTTGGCCCAGGCGACAGTGTCTCTACTGCCATCTGGGCATGCGCCCATTCCATTAAGCAAACCACTCTCGTAGACGCCGGAAAGTTTGCAACATCAGAAGTTGCGTCCTACCGGAGTGCTCTAAGACTGGCTGGCTTAGAAAAACATCAAGCCGCCAGCGCAACGACCGTAGAGGAGATGCTGCGCGGACTGGGCGCGACGTACCTCTGCGCTGGCCTTGCGGCGCTGAGGACCCTGCCGGGCGAGTCTGTTGATGCAATGTTCTCTAACGCCGTGCTTGAGCATGTAAGGCGATCTGAGTTCTTTGAAACCCTGCGGGAGCTTTATCGAATCCAGCGACCCGGCGGGGTCTCCAGCCATCAAGTCGATCTGCGCGACCATCTCGGCGGCGCACTGAACTCTTTGCGAATCTCCCATGAACGCTGGGAGTCGCCGCTCTTTTCACAGAGCGGCTTCTACACCAATCGACTGCGTTGCTCCGAGATACGCACCATGTGTGCCGACGCAGGTTGGGAAATCCTTGAATGTACTGAGCGCCGTTGGGAGGCGTTGGTCACGCCCCGCTCTGCATTGCACGCCGATTTCCAGCACCTCCCAGACGATGACCTCCTCGTCAGCGGCGTCCGGTTGGTGATTCGTCGGCCGCGTAATGCCTGATGACATCTCGATACACAGCAATCTGACGCTGAGCCACCTCCTCGCGGCTGTGGTGGGAGGCTACCGCCGTCCGGCAATCCGCAAAAAAGCGATCACAATTCGCCGGCTTCGCTAGGTGCGATGCGGCCGCGATCATTGCATCCGCCAACGCGCGCGGCGAACTCGGCTGCACCACCCACCCACATGGTCCAATGAGTCGGGCGGCGTCCCCAACATCGGTGGCGACCACTGGTGTACCAACACTCATCGCCTCAAGAACGACGTTCGGACACGATTCGCGCAACGAAGACATCACGCAAACGTCAGCAGCCGCAAGCCATGGTCTCGCATTGCTTTGCTCGCCTGCGTGAAAAATCAACGGTGATCGTTCCAACGCGACATACATACTTCGTTGTCCTGTCTCCCAACCAGGCTTTCCAACGCGGACAAAAACGGCTCGTTTGCCCAATTGACCATTGACGACCTGGGCGGCTTGTACGAAGTCGCCCACCCCCTTGTCAGGATGTGCTCGTGCGACGTGCACAAAGACGATTGTGTCTTCCCTAGCTCCCAATTTTGCGCGAATGTCTTGTCGCCACTGAACCAAGTTCTCTTCAGAAGGAACATCGATCCCGTTATGAGTGACCGATGCGCGCTCCATACAGAACCCAGCTCGAGCGTGTTCGGCACGCGAGTACTCGGAATTAAACATGATGGCATGCGGGTACACCGATGCGGCACACGCACAAGCGCGAGCCAACTGCATGGACATCGATATCCTGTCAAAATTCAATGTACTCCGAATGCCCCAAACACAGGGAATCCGTCGAATACGAGCATCCACGCGACAGATCGACCAGAGCGCTGCGGCATGCAGCATCCAAACATGAAGAACATCTGGGTTACGACTCAGGATTGCCCGTCTTGCATCCCATGGGAGTAGTGGATTTGGTACCACTCGTGACGAACCCAACACCGTCACACGCGCGCCAGCAGCCTCGAAATCTGCGGCAAGGGCGCGCTCATTGGTCATGCTGATCACGTGAT
>Ga0194118_10006714_pt1 | contig 11339 bp, 7 predicted proteins | sample TA2MahsurfametaG_2_FD_148662 | JGI IMG/M metagenome (GOLD analysis project Ga0194118, IMG submission 148662) | Freshwater microbial communities from Lake Tanganyika, Tanzania - TA2015013 Mahale N5 surface | ecosystem: Environmental > Aquatic > Freshwater > Lake | place: Tanzania: Lake Tanganyika...
ACCCCATGCCCCCTGCCCCCCTGGCCCTCGCCCTGATCGCGACCTCCGCCGCCGCGCTCGCCGCCGCCCCTGCGCCGGCCGCGCCGCCCGCGAAGCAGGCGCCCGGCGTCTCGGTGCCGCGCGACACGCCGAGCGGCGCGCGTTCGCCGAACCGCGCCAAGCTGCGCAAGAAGGGCTCGGTCTCGCGGGGCGCGGTGCGTCCCATCGCGCCCACGCCGCCCGCGGGCACCCCTGCGACCGGCGAACCGGCCGGCAGCAAGACCACCGACGCCGCTCCTGCGAAGCCAAGCACCGCGACAGCCGCCGCTCCCGCGCCCACCGCGCCCGAGCTGCTCGCGCGCGCGCTTGCCATCCCCGAGAACGCCGAGTTCCGCGCCTGGTACGAGGCCGAGCCCGAGCCGCAGGCCGGCAAGCCCGAGTTCGTGATCGTGCCGTTCGCCTCCTGGAGCGATGACGACGCCTGCATCACGCGCCGCGAGGGCAGCACCAAGTTCGTGCGCCCCGACTGCACTCCGCGCGACCTGCGCACCAACCTCCCGGTCGACCGCGCCGCGGGCCGCGCCATCGAGGAGCACTTCGGCATCCCGGTGGACCTCCTCTCCAAGCTCGCATGCTTCCAGGGCGACGGATCGTGCGAGGCCATCGAGAACGCGGCGCGCGCACGCCTGCGCGACCACGGCATCCTCTGCACCGCCGACAGCATCCAGCCCGACCACCAGTGGATCCTCGACCGCAGCCTGCCTGAGGTGTCCAACGTGGCGCGCGGCGTGCTGCGCGAGGCGCTCGGCGACTCGGCCGACACGGCGGGCACGCGCGCGCAGGTGGCGGCGCTGGCCGGCTACGTGCAGGCGGCGGTGCCCTACCGCACCGTGAAGGGCCCGGCCGACGACCTCGTGCAGGACGGCAAGCAGCGCTGCGGCCTGCGCACGCCGGTGGCGACGCTCCTCGCCGGGGGCGACTGCGATTCGAAGGCGCTGCTCCTTGCCTCGCTCATCCGCAGCACGGACCAGAACGTGCCGGTGGCGCTCGTCTACTGCATGGACGGCGAGCAGCCGCACATGGTGCTCGCGGTCGCCTGCGACGCGCGCGAGGGCGAGCAGTGCCTGCGCATCGACGGCGTGGCGCACGTCGTGATCGAGACCACCTCGGACTGGGACCTCGGGTTCGTGGGGCCGTCGATCGACCTGAAAGATCTCGAAATCGTGCGCCTTCGCTGAACGTTCCGCGGCATCGCGCGTATAGACCCATGCCCGGGCCTCGATCCGCATCGGGGGCACGGTTTACCCGGCGCGGCTCGCATCCCGAAACTTCCTTCCGACCATGGCACACACTCAAACTTCCGGCGTCGGCATCGGCTTTGCTTCGCTCATCCTCGCGGGGGCGGCCCAGGCGGGCGATGCCCCGCGCGGCGTCATCCACACGGGCAACGAGTCGACGCCCGGTCTCCGGGCGATTCCGTCGTGGCTCCCGGTCCGGACGCTCGGCGCGTTCTCGTCGGCATTCAACACGATCAACGGGATGAAGTTCCCGGTGCCCGTCATCCTCACCGACGGCTCGCTCCGCCTGCAGTTCGACCTCGGCGCGGCGCCGTCGGCGACCTTCCCGCCGGTCCCGGCGGCGGCGAACGACCTCGCGCAGGTGTTCCACCTGACGCCCGACGGCGCCAAGTCGTGGTTCGTCGCGCGCAGGAACGACGGTGCGCTGGTCCAGTGGGCGGAGGGCTCGGTCCCGCACGATCCGGGCCACGCGTCCTGGCGTTCGCTCGCCGCAGGCGACCGCAACGCCGGGGGCATCACGGCAGGCGGCGAGGTGGTCGCGTGGAACATCTCGGCGGCGCTTGCCGTCTCGGGCGCTCCCTCGGATCCTCGGTCGATCACCCTCGGTCGCGGCTGGGGCGCGGTCATCGACGGAGCCGGCACGTTGCACCCGATCGGACTCGGCGCCGCTGCGCCGTCGTTGCCGGTCGCCGGTCCCGCGCTCGATGCCGCGGCGCTGCCGTTCGGTTCGTCGACGTCCCCGTCGATCGCCGTGGTCCGGCCGGACGGAAGCCTCGTGAGCAGCAGCGGCCTCACGGCCGCCGGTCCCTACATCAAGGTCGCGCAGGGCCAAGGCGGCCTGATTGCGCTCCGCGCCGACGGTTCCGCCGATCGCTGGTTCCTCGGTGGGACCGGCGCGCCGACGCACGTGCCAGGCGTGTACGACTCGGTTCACTCGCTGACGGCATGTGCCGCGGTCTGGAGCGACGACACCGACCGCAACGGCGAACCGGACCGCGCGCAGATCCTGCGCGGCGAGATGCCCGACGCGAACGACGACCTCGTCGACGACCGGCTGCAGACGGCCGCGTCGATCCTCGACCTCGACGAAAACGGCCGGCCGGACTGCACCGAGACCACGGGCAACGCGCTCGCGTGCGTGCCGCCGAAGCCCGCCGGCACCGGCGCCGACCCCTTCCGCCCGTACTGGACCGAGACAATCGCGCTCGGCGGCGGGCCCGCGGGCTCGAGCTACAAGGTGGCGTACCTCGCGCAGGCCCGCGTGCGTCCCGGGGCGGAATCCGTCACGCGGCTCTCGCTGCCCCTCGGATCGGCGTCGAGCGGCTTTCCGTCGGGAGGCCTCGCGGCGATGCTCCATGTCTGGGCCGACCCGAACCAGGACGGCGACCCGTCCGACCTGGTCGAGCGGGCGGCGGTGCCGATCCTGATCACCGGCGAGGGGGCGCAGGTCTTCGACTTCCCGGCGATCCAGCTCGGGAACGCGGGCGACAGCTACTTCTTCGGGCTCAGCTTCGAGCAAGGCACGGTCGGCCCCGGCGCCTGGCCGGTCGCCAAGCGAAACACCGAGGTCCTGCCGAGCCCGCAGGACGGGGCCGCCGGCTCGCGCCTCAACGGGCGTCTCTGGGTCGCCTACGTGGCCGCAGGCACCGCGACGTCCGCGGTCGACGCGTTCCGTGGGCCGGTGGCGTCCGGGGGCGTGATCCGGTCCTTCAGCTCGGGGCCCGAGGTCCAGGCGCTTCCGGCCGCGTCGCTGCTGCCTGCGCACGACACGCCGACGGACTGCAACAGGAACGGCGTGCTTGACTCGCTCGAACTGCGCGATGTCCCCGATGCGGTGGACACCAACGGCAACGGCGTGATCGACCGATGCGAAGGCGGCCGGTCCTGGGGCGACCTGAACCTCGACGGCATCGTGAGCGGCGCCGACGTCGGCCTGCTGCTCGGGCTCTGGGGACCGGTGGCGGCCGACGGTCGCGGGGACCTCGACGGCGACGGCCACGTGGGCGGGGCGGACCTCGCGCTGCTCATCTCCCGGTGGGGCGAAGTCACGCGGTGAGCCGCGTCGAAGGCGCGCAACCGGGCATCGCCCACCGGGCGGGACGATCGACGGGTTGGGGAGCCCCAGCTCCCCTCACACCACCACGACCCCCCGCGCGCACGCGATCCCCACGCTCACGCGCGGCTCGCTGCCCTGGCGCACGTCGACGCCGCCGCAGTTGACGGCCTCCAGCACGGCGCGCACGCGCGTGGGCTCGGGGTGCGTCACCTCCATCCAGTCGAGGCGCGCAACCTCGGGGAGCGCGGCGCTCGGGTGCTCGCTCCAGCCCCAGTCGATGAGCCACGGCACGCAGCCGCCGAGCACGCGCGCGGGCGGCACGGCGATCTGCCAGCTGATCTCGGTGCCGTCGGTGCGCAGGCGCGAACCGCCCTGCACGCGTCCGAGGTCCGCGCCCGCCTTGAGCGCGCCGCCGAGCAGCGTCTCGATGGTGCGCGAGCGCACCATCCACGTGGTGAGCCTCGGCGCGGCACCGGCCTCGGGCGCCGGCGCCAGGCCGAACAGCGCGCGCCCGCGGTCGTTGGCGCGCCCCGCGGGCCCGGCCAGCGGGTCGGGTGCAAGCAGCTCCAGGTAGCGGCCGCGCCCAAGCGAGAGCAGCGCGTTGTGCGTGCCCCACTGCGGGTGCGCGCCGCCGCGCACGGGCATCACGCCGAAGGTGCGCTCGGCCCACGCCATGCCCGCGTCGAGGTCGGCGCAGGTGAACACCAGGTGGTCGAGGTCGGCGGGGACGCCCATGGCTTGCTCCGGCGCTGCACGGCCGCGGGGGCCGCGCCGCGCATCACTTCCTGGCGTACTCGAACACGCCGCGGCCGCTCTTGTCGCCGAGGCGGCCCGCCTGCACCAGCTGCCTGAGCAGCGGGCACGGGAAGAACTTCTGGTCGCCGAGCTCGCGGTAGAGCACCATCATGATGTCGTGGCACACGTCGAGGCCGATGAAGTCGGCGAGGCGCAGCGGGCCCATCGGGAAGTTGCAGCCGAGCTTCATGATCTGGTCGATGTCCTCGGGCTTGGCCACGCCGCCCATCCACGCGTGAAACGCCTCGTTGATCATGGGCATCAGCACGCGGTTGGACACGAACCCCGCGCGGTCGTTCGCGGGCACGGGCGTCTTGCCCATGGCGATCGCCAGGTCGATGGTGCGCTGCGTGGTCTCGTCGCTCGTGGCGATGCCCTTGATCACCTCGACCAGCGCCATGATGGGCACCGGGTTGAAGAAGTGCATGCCGATCACGCGGTGCGCGTCGGCGCCCACGGCGCTCGCGAGGTCGGTGATGCTGATGCTCGAGGTGTTGGTGGCGAGCACCGCGTTCGCGGGGAACGTGGCCTGCATCTCCCTGAAGATCCTCTTCTTGACCTCCACGTTCTCGGTGGCGGCCTCCACGGCCCAGTCGGCGGCCTTGGCCTCGGCCATGCTGCCCACGTAGCAGATGCGCTTCAGCGCGGCATCGGCGTCGGCCTGCTGCATCTTGCCCTTCTCGACGGCGCGGGCGAGCGTCTTGGCGTGGTAGGCCTTCGCCTTCTCAAGCTGCGCGGGGTTCGAGTCGATCTGGACCGCGGCGATGCCCGCCTGCGCGGCGGTGAGTGCGATGCCGGAACCCATCGTCCCGGCGCCGATGACGGCAATGGTCTTGACAGGGGTGGGCATGAGACCGGGATCGTAGGTCGGCCCGATGGGGGCGGCGATAACCGAATCCCCATCGGGAATCCCGCGGACCCCACTACCCTTGGCCCCATGCCGGACCCCGCCGCGCTCACCGAGGCCGTGTACGCCGAGCTGCGCGCCCTGGCGCAGTCGTACATGCGGCACCAGCGCCACGGCCATGCGGCAGATCCTGGTGAACCACGCCGAGGCCAAGGGCGCCGCCAAGCGCGGCAGCGACGCACAACGCATGCACCTCGACGCCGCCGCGGCCGAGGTGGGCCAGGGCGCGTCGCTCGAGGACATCGCTGCCGTCGATGAGGCGCTCCGGCGCCTTGAGGCGCTCGACACCCGCAAGGGGCGCATCGTCGAGGCAAAGATCTTCGGAGGCCTGACGCACCAGGAGATTGCCGACGCGCCGGGGGTGTCGCTGACCACCGTGGAGTCGGACTGGCGCATGGCCAAGGCATGGCTTGCCAAGGAACTGCGGGCGTGAGCCGGGTGCGCGGAATGTCCGGGGATTCGGCCGAGGCCTGCGGGGGGCGATCCTGTTGATGCCGGGGGACGGACCATCGTCGACCGCGCGGGCCGGCGCCGCCGCCCAACCCATGGACGCCGCCAAACGCTTCGCCCTGCTCGATGCCCTCTTCACGCAGGCCCGCGACCTGCCGCTCGATGCGCTGCGTGGGTTCATCGCCGAGGTGAAGGACCCGTCCGTGCGCGACGAGGTTCCCGCCTCGCTCGGCCGCCTCGACCGCTCGCTCTCCGGCGACGTGGAGACCGTGGTGGCGAAGCTCCTCGAGAAGGAGCCCGGCCGCCGCTACCAGTCGGCGCGTGAACTGGCCGACGACCTGCAGCGGATACTGGAAGGCCAGCCCACGCTCGCGCGGTGCGTCTCGGGCGGCGAGCGCATGCTGCGATTCGCGCGCAGGTACCAGACGCTCCTTGCGACGGTGGCCGCCGCGTTCGTCACGCTTGCGGCGCTGCTCGCGTGGACGGCGCACCTGTGGCGCGTGTTCGAGAACTACGGCGCCGATTGCGTCGAGGTCAACAACCTGACCTCGACCGGGGCACCGACACGGGCATCATCTCGCCAATAACCCGCCAATCCGCCCGGAATCCCGTGGCGGGCTGGCGGGTTTGGCGTAACCATGGTGCGGATGCCAGCCGCACACCTGCTCGCCGGCGGCCTGCTTCAGGCCTGCCTTGCCATGGGTGCCGATGCGCCCGCCGATGCCGCGCCCGTCTGGGTGTTCTTCGCCGAGGACCGCGCCATGCCCGCGTCGATCGCCGACACCGCGCTCTCGCCGCGCGCGGTCTCGCGGCGCGCACTCCGACGCACGCTGCCCGGGCTCTTCGACCGCCATGACGTTCCGGTGTGCGCCGAGCATGCGGACGCAGTCTCCGGCACGGGTGCCCGGGTGCGCATCACCAGCCGATGGCTCAACGCCGTGAGCGCCGTGGCCACGCCCGCGCAATGCGCCGCGCTCGCCGCGCTGCCGGGCGTCACGCACGTCGAACCCGTGGGCCGCGGCCGCGCGGGCTGGCAGGACGAGCGCGAGGGGCCGCCGCCCGAGGGATGGACCGCCGCCACCGACTACGGCGCATCGATCGACCAGCTGCGGCAGATCGACCTCCCGCGCCTCCACGCGTGGGGCAAGACCGGCGCCGGCATGGTGATCGGCGTCCTCGACACCGGCTTCAACCGCGTGCACGAGGCGTTCAACCAGCCCGGCCACCCGCTGCAGGTGATCGCCGAGTGGGACTTCATCAACAACGACGGCAACACGGGCATGCAGGCGGGCGATGACCCCAACCAGCACAAGCACGGCACGTGGATCCTGGGCACGATGGGCGCGTACATGCCCGGCACGCTGGTCGGCGGCGCCTTCGACGCGCAGTTCGTGCTGGCGAAGACGGAGAACGTGCCCACCGAGACGCCGATCGAGGAGGACTGGTACGTCGCGGGGCTCGAGTTCGTCGAAAGCCACGGTGCCGACGTGGCCACCAGCTCGCTCGGATACATCGACTGGTACACGCAGGCCGACCTGAACGGCACCACCGCGGTCACGACGGTCGGCGTCAACATCGCCACCGCCAACGGGATGGCGTGCGTCACGGCCGCAGGCAACGACGGGCACGACGCGGACCCGGCGACGAGCACGATCATCGCGCCCGCGGATGCATTCAACGTCATCACCTGCGGCGCGGCCGACCTCGGCGGAAACATGGCGGGCTTCTCGTCGAGCGGCCCGACCGCCGACGGCCGGCTCAAGCCCGAGGTGACCGCGTGCGGCGTGTCCACCGTCACGGTCAACTCGACCAACGCCACGGGGCTCGCGGGCGTCAGCGGCACCAGCCTGAGCACGCCGCTCGTGGCCGCCGCCGCCGCATGCATCCTGCAGGCCCGGCCCGAGTACGGGGTGGCCGGCCTGCGCGAGGCGCTCTTCGCCACGGCGTCCCGTTCCGACGGCACGGGCCTCCACCCCGACCCGCTGTTCATCGAGGGGCACGGCCTGGTGCGGGCGTTCGCCGCGGCGGCGCGCGGCCGCCCGTCCGCGGACCTCAACTTCGACGGCACGGTGAACGGTGCTGACCTCGGGCTCGTCCTCGGGAACTGGGGCGCCTCCGGCGAGGTCGGGCTCGTGTTCGGCGACCTGAACGGCGACGGGCTGGTCAACGGGATCGACCTCGGCATCGTCCTCGGCAACTGGGGCTGAGCATTACCGACATCGAAACTGCGGTGATCCGGTCACCTCCGGCGTTACGCCTTGGCGGAGGGGGCCCGGGATGTACCCTGGCCCGATCAACGCCGAGGAACCGCTCATGCTCCGCTCCGCCGCCTTCGTGACCTGCCTCGCCCTCGCCTCGAATGCGCTTGGCGGCGAATATCGGTTCCGGGTGACGCCCGACAGCACCTCGAACCTCAGCGGCGGACTGCAGGCGCCGCTGGTCGGCACGCTCATCGGCAACTGGGACCCGGCGGCCAACCCGACCGGCACGCGCACCATGCGCGGGCTGTTCGGCGGCAACACCAGCACCGACAACCAGACGATCGACTACACGGCCGACCTTGCCGCGCAGCTCGTGGCCGACCGCGCGCCCACCGGCGGGTTCAACGTGCGCATCCCCACCAATGGCGACCAGGCCTCGGTGAGCGGACTGGCGTTCGACCTGCTGGCCGGCGAATCCGTCGACCTCCCGATCACGCTCGACCTCGTGTTCCAGAGCTTTCGCTCGCGCCAGCCGAACTCGATCTTCATCGGCAGCGCTTCGTTCCCGCCGATCCCGCTCGGGAACGGCTCGATCAGCGCGCTGCGCATCGAGCAGGCGGGAGATGCGCCGGCAACGGTCACCCCCATGCCGGGCGGCGGCTCTGCGTTCGTGGCGACCGTGCCCGTGAACATCGTCCTTCAGGTATCCCTCTTCGGGCAGCCGGTCATCGACCAAGTGCTTCCGGCCGCGCTTCCCATCGCCGGGATGGTGGGCTCGGGCCCGGGCGTGCCGGGAGCGTCCATCTCGTTCAAGGACGGGTTCTCGACGCCGCTCCCTGAGTTGCCGAAGTTCACCAACCAGCCGATCGGCGTGCCGACCATCCTGCCGCCGGGCGGCACGGCCAACCTGCTGTTCAGCGGGCAGGTCGATGGCCCGAAGAGCACCCTGGGCTTCAGCATCGCCGTCGACCTCGCGCTGACGAGCAACCCCGTGCCCGTCGACATCACGCAGGACGGCATCGTCAACGGCGCGGACGTGTCCCAGGTGCTGGGGGCCTGGGGCACGGCGAACCCCGCGTGCGACCTCGACGAGAGCGGCACGGTGGACGGCGCCGACCTCGGGCTGGTGATCGCATGCTGGGGTCCCGTGCAGGGCTGACCGCACGCGTGCACGGAGCGTTGCCGGCCCGGGATCGCGGATCCCCCCGGCGGTAGCCTTCCGCGCATGAAGATCGCGGTCGCCGCAGCGCTTTCGCTCCACGCCCTTGCCTTCGCGGCCGAAGAGGTGCGGTTCACCTCGGGGCTTGGCATCGCGGTGCCGTCGCCGCGCAGTGCATCGCGCACGATGGCCCGGATCGACCCGGTCGAGGCCGAGCTGGTCGAGGGCCGCTGGAAGGAACCGTCCGCGGGTGCCGCCTTCGCGGGCGGCACCTGGGCCGAGGTGAAGGCCGACGGCAACGGCACGTTCGCGGGCGGGCCAGGCAAGCCGTTCATGGGCGGCTACGTGTGGTTCACGCACGAGTCGCCCGGCGACCAGGTCATGCTCCTCGATGCGCAGGGCAACGGCAGCGCGTTCGTGAACGGGGAACCGCGCGGCGGCGATCCGTATTCGTGGGGCTTCGTGCAGCTTCCGGTGCAGCTGCGCAAGGGCCGCAACGAGTTCCTGCTCTCGGCGGGCCGCGGCTCGCTGCGCGCGCGCCTGGTGGCGCCGCCGGCGCCGGCGTTCGTGCAGTCGAGCGACCTCGTGCTGCCGTCGCTCGTGGCCGGCCGCAGCAACGACGGTCCCGTGGGCGCGGTGGTGGTCAACGCCGGCACCGATGCGCTCCGCGGTGCGCGCATCCGCCTGACGAGCGACCTCCCGGGCGGCGGCTCGTGGGTGGACCTGCACAACATGCCCGCGTGCACCGTGAAGAAGGTCGCGCTGCCCGCATCGTTCGGCGAACGCTCCGTCGGCAAGCCGGGGTCGAAGGTGCAGGCGACCGTGGAGCTCGCGGACGCGCAGGGCACGCGGCTCTTCGCGCTTCCGGTCGAGCTGCAGGTGGTCTCCGCCACCGACCGCCGCATCGTGACGCGCGAGAGCACCGTCGACGGCAGCGTGCAGTACTACGCGGTGGTGCCGTCCACCGCCGACCGCGCCGCGGGGGACCCGATGCCAGGCATCCTCTACAGCGTGCACGGCGCGGGCGTCGAGGCCTCCGGCCAGGCGGCGTGCTACGCGCCCAAGCGCGAGGCGCACGTGGTGTGCCCGACCAACCGCCGTCCGTTCGGCTTCGACTGGGAGGACTGGGGCCGCACCGACTTCGCGGAGGCGTTCGCGCACGCGCGCGCCAACCTGGTGAACGACCCGCTGCGGTCGTGGCTCACGGGCCACTCGATGGGCGGGCACGGAACGTGGCAGCTGGGCGCGCACTTCCCCGGCGAGTTCGCGGCGATCGCGCCGAGCGCCGGCTGGATCAGCTTCTCGAGCTACGTGGGCGCCAGCGCAGCCGGTGCCGCGGCCGACGCCCCCACCGACCCCGCGGCCGCCATGCTGCTGCGCGCCGGGCGCGCGAGCGACACGCTGGCGCTGCGCGCCAACTTCCTGCAGCAGGGCGTCTACGTGCTGCACGGCGACGCCGACGACAACGTGCCCGTGCAGGAGGCGCGCGAGATGTTCCGGCAGATGGCGGAGCTGCACCACCCGGACTTCGCCTACTACGAGCGCTGCGGCGCCGGGCACTGGTGGGGCAACGAGTGCGTCGACTGGCCGCCGCTCACGCAGTTCCTGTTCCGCCATGCGCTGCCGAAGCCGGAGTCGAGCACCGTGGTCCGCTTCCGCACGGTGGCGCCGCAGGTGTCGAGCCGCAATGCGTGGGTGCGCGTGCTGCAGCAGGAGCGGCCGTTCGAGGTGTCGACGGTGGATGCATCGGTCGATGCCGCCGCAGGCACCGTGACGGTGACCACCGACAACGTCGCGCACCTGCACCTCGTGCCGCCCGGGCTTGCGCCCGGTGCGCCGGTGAAGCTGACCGTCGACGGCACCGCCATCGAGACGGGCGCGTTCAAGGCGGGCGGCGCGGACCGCACGCACCTCCACCTCGAGCGCGCCGCCGGGAAGTCGGGCAAGCCCGAGTGGAACGCCCGCGCCGGCGCGTCGGGCAAGGACCCCGAGGCCAACGTGAAGAAGCCCGCGCGGGGCGGCCCCTTCAAGAACGCCTTCGCACACGGATTCGTGGCGGTGGTGGGCACGCAGGGCGACGACGTGGCGGACGCCATGCTCCTGGCCAAGGCGCGCTACGACGCAGACCAGTGGTGGGTGCGCGGCAACGGGCGCTTCGAGATCCTGCTCGACCGGGGCTTCGATGCGTCGCTGTACGCGGGGCGCAACATCGTGCTCTACGGGAACCACGACCAGAACTCCGCGTGGGGAACGGTCGTCGGCGACCCACAGGTCGATGTCCGCAACGGAACCTTCGCGGGCCCGACCGAACGCCACACCGGCGACGACATCGCCGCCATGTTCGTGCTGCCGCGCGCCGACTGCGGCCAGGGCCAGGTCGGCGTGATCGCCGCCACGGGCGCCCGCGGCTGGCGCGCGCTGATGCGCACCCCGGTGTTCACCGCGGGCGTCGGCATCCCCGACCTCGTTGTGTTCCGGTCCGACATGCTCTCGA
>Ga0194118_10006716_pt1 | contig 11338 bp, 11 predicted proteins | sample TA2MahsurfametaG_2_FD_148662 | JGI IMG/M metagenome (GOLD analysis project Ga0194118, IMG submission 148662) | Freshwater microbial communities from Lake Tanganyika, Tanzania - TA2015013 Mahale N5 surface | ecosystem: Environmental > Aquatic > Freshwater > Lake | place: Tanzania: Lake...
TGCATCCACAAATATTGCTTCTCGCTTACCTCATGTGAACACGACACAACGCGAGGGTGATATCAACGGTGTCTTTAATGATTTTTTCGGACACCTCGCTGATCTTAGGACACTACCCAATGGGTTTGAACTCCACTCCATGTCGGAACCCCCAAATGGGACTATTCTCGATGGTGCGTTTATCGTCTTACAACACGATAATATGAAAACAGGCGACTTCTTCCCTTTCTTAGATTGGATAATTAATAAAGCAGCAGAATTTGGAATATTTCTATACTCGCTCCCTTCAATCCCAGCCGACTCACGGATTATTGTTCTGAGATTATACATTCGCTGACTATTATCAGATCTGCCCCGAGCATTTACAAATAGTTTGCAAAGATCTTGATCTGTGTAGCTTGTTCGGGGGGGACAACTCTAAGGTTCAAATCCACCTGCCCTTGAACTCTGCAGTGCCCTCACTCCGAGCTATACGCCCTAAGATTCAATATCCCATCTGCATCTGTACTTGTTGTATTGATTTAGTATTGATCCAATTTATTGCTTGTGGATCATCTTTATACCAGGATAGCATATCTTTCTTAAAGGTATTAACATAGTCTGAACTCAGCTCATAGCTCACAAAGCGCCTTCCATTTTTGTAAGCCGATTTAGCTGTTGTTCCAATACCGCCAAAGGGGTCTAAAACAACATCATTTATAAAACTATAATAACTTATTACTTTAGTGGCTAATTCTTCTGGAAATACTGCTGGATGCTTTTTAGAGTGTGCAGGATGAATTTTCCATATGTTTGTAACTTCGTATCCATCTTCTATTTTTGAATCCTTTACGGCTTGTTGATTTGGGTGTAGCCTAATATGCCAATCTATCAGTTTGTCTGTTTTTTTTCTGTAAACAAGAACATACTCTGTAACAGGAACAGCTTTATATTGAAGTGGGTTTCTATCAGCAGAAAAACGGCGACCTCTACCCGTTGCCCAACCTGCTCCTTCGGGCTTTTGCCAAATAATGTCATCCATAAATTCAAAGCCTTCTTCTATAAAAATCTTATGGAAATCAAATGGGACTGCAATTCTACGAGATGCCTCACCTCGACTAGCTCTCCTAATTAGTATCGGAGATATATTAATAACAAAGAATCGCCCCTCATTTAACACTCTATGACACTCACGAATTATTTTTTTCATCTTTAGGAGATACTCTTCATACTCAATATAATCCGCATACTCAGGTCTTGCATTAAAATACGGCGGCGAGGTAAATACTAAATCTATTGAGTCACTAGGCGTTTCTTTCAGCAATTCTTCTGAATCACCTTGCCCTATAGTGTTGGGCAAAGTTGATAGCTTTGGAACTTCTGCTTTTTTTGTGGTTTTTTTTACTTCTTTTTTTCTGCCAAGTAATCGAGCTTCTAAGACATCTTTAGAGGTTGTCTTTGCCTCTTCAATTAAACTTGTTTTTGCATCAATAACTATCTCACCAATCGCTTTTCGATTGTGTTTCAAAGGAACACGCCATATGTGATATCTATCATCAATTTCAGGCAGCCCGAATGAAATTACATTTTCCAACTCCATTTTTTTTAATAACTCTGTTCCAATAGACTTGGCGTCGTTTACTGACTTAACTATGTAATTACTCTTCATTTTTACCTTTAAAGTTCTGTAAGTGTTGAGGGATAGGGAACATCGAGTACACCAAGTAGGACTCGAACCTACGACCCACAGCTTAGAAGGCTGTTGCTCTATCCAACTGAGCTATTGGTGCTTTTGAGTGATGGTCACTACCATCAAGAACTAAAATACTACTCTTTTTATGGGTTGTCAAGTTGTTTTTTATTTTTCTTCGCGATGCCTGTTCCTCAGATTTTTTACTTCGAAATGGTTGACTATATAAGAATTCTGTAATACCTTTTAGAGCATAAGGATTTAATCATAACCATGCGAGGCGTCAAAATGAAAAAAAGATTCAACCCATTGACGCTTATACTACCTAGAGTTGATCTAGTTGATACAATTTTTGATGTAACTATGTGTGCGCTCAAATACTATTTCGACTATTACAAAAAAACACCCAAACTTAGCGAATCTACAACCAAATATGTTCGAGAAGCAGCAGGACGTGCCTCGTACTTCTTATTCTGTGTCGAACAGTATTATAAAGGGCAGAGCACGTATGATTATGACTTTGATGAAAACCAAAAAGAAATAATAAAATCTCTCAACTACATAATGCCCAAAATTGCTACACTGCCTATCGAGGATAAATTTATTAAATTTATCATCAAGGCTCATAACACACTTAAAGATTCGGTCAACGCTCATTATATGCGCATTTCCCAAAAAACGAGTTTTACCCCAGTTCAATTAGAGATGATCTGCAGTGATTTACTTATGCATCAAATAAATTCGGGGAGATTCTTTGACGCAGTTCTCACCTTGTCACACGATAATTCATGGATTTTTAGAGAGGATCTTGATAATTTTATAGAAGAGTATGATCCTAAACTCCCTATCGGTTGGAAAGAGGATGAAAGTTACTTTGAAGGGCGCTTTGAAAAGTCATACTCCCTCGATTCGCACCTCGCATCTCTCAACTTTAATATCCCATTTTCGCTGAAAGTTGAGATAAAAAAACGCGATCATGAAAGGCGCGGAGACTGTGGTTATGATGCGCAAACACGTATTATTACACTCGGTTTATACATCCTTCCCAAAAATGACTTTACAGCATACCCCGCTTTGGAGCAACCAGAAGAGATATATGGCACTATTTTACATGAGTGTGTGCATTTGCTCCAAGCATTAATGGGGCAAGGAACAAATGAATTTTCGTTTACAGGTTTACCTTATCCTCGAAGAGAAGATTTTAGGACTTATCACAAAGAGGCAGAGAAGGCTCTTAAGCTAGAATATCAAACTAACGGACTTGATCCCAATCTCGTTGATTTTCACCACTTAGATGATGTTGAGTTCTACTCCGTATTGCTTGATAAAATTATTAAGTTTATCAAAAATGAAATCCGAGAACCGACAGCGAAAGGATTAGTGGACCCTTGCCATATCGACATATTACCCGCTATGGATAAATTTATAGCCTCAGAATCATTTTTCAAAAGTCTCCAACATTTTCAAACTGACAAATATACTCTCGCTGCCCAAAACTTTAAAGAAGCAATTCTAGATAACCTCGCTTCTCTTGAACGGGATTATGTATGTAAAATCAGAGATGCACGGAAAGTAAAACGTTCTTAGCCCCCTTTCTGCAGTTCCTTATAATACTCCTCATAACCATGCGAGGCTTCCACATGAAAAAAAGATTCAACCCATTGACGCTTATACTACCTAGAGTTAATCTAGTTGATACAATTTTTGATGTAACTATGTGTGCGCTCAAATACTACTTCGACTATTACAAAAAAATACCCAAAGTTAGCCAATTCACTAATAGCTATCTTGATCAAGCAGTGTCTCGTGCCGCTTTCTTCTTCACATATGTCGAGCAGTATTATAAAGGGCAGAGCACGGATAACTATGATCTTGATGAAAACCAAAAAGAAATAATAAAATCTATCAAATACATAATGACCAAAATTACTCGACTGCCTATCGAGGAGGATTTTATTGAATTCATCACATCGGCTCATGACGCACTTGAAGCGTCGGTCAACTCACACTATCGGCGCATTTCCCAAAAAACGAGTGTTGACCCAAGTCAATTAGATGATGTCATTATGATAGTCCGCGAGCATCAGGCAAATTCGAATAGATTCTTTAACGCAGTCCGATCCTTATCTCCCGATAAAACATGGATTTCTGGAACGGATTTTGATTCTTTCATAGAAGAGTACGACCCTAAACTCCCTGTCGGTTGGACAGAGTATGGAAGTTACTTTGAAGGGCGCTTTGAAAAATCATACTCCCTCGATTCGTACCTCGCCTCAATCGACTTTAATATCCCATTTACGCTAAGAGTCGCGATTAGAAAACGCGATCAAGGACATTTCGGAGACTGTGGTTATGATGCGCGAACACGTATTATTACAATAAGTTTATACATCCTTCCCACAAGTGACTTTACAGCATATCCCGCTTTGGAGCAACCAGAGGAGACATATGGCACTATTTTACATGAGTGTGTGCATTTGCTCCAAGCATTAATGGGGCAAGGAACAAATGAATTTTCGTTTACAGGCTTACCTTATCCTCGAAGAGATGATTTTAGAGCTTATCACAAAGAAGCAGAGAAGGCTCTCAAGCTAGAATATCAAACTAACGGACTTGACCCCAACCTCGTTAATTTTCACCACTTAGATGATGTCGAGTTCTACTCCGTATTGCTTGATAAAATTATTAAGTTTATCAAAAATGAAATACGAGAACCTACAGCGAAAGGATTAGTTGACCCTTGTCACGTCGACATATTGCCCGCTATGGATAAATTTATAGCCTCAGAATCATTTTTCAAAAGTCTCCAACATTTTCAAACTGATAAATATGCTCTCGCTGTCCAAAACTTTAAAGAAGCAATTCTAGATAACCTCGCTTCTCTTGAACGGGATTATGTATGTAAACTCAGAGATGCACGGAAAGTAAAACGTTCTTAGCTCCCTTTCTGCTGTGCCTTATAATACTCCTCAAGCCACAGCAATGCTGATTGTGATAACTCAACTACATCAATCCGCTTTGGATTTACTATCGGAGAAAGTCGCTTCACCTCGACTTCCGCCTCTAGCTTACTCTGGTACGCTTTCTTTACACGCCCAATAAACGCAGGGTATAAAAGCCGCCCTGTCAACCGACTCTCTAACACATACATGATACACTCCCTTTAAAAAGAAAGAATTGACAGATACTATCAAATAGAGTTATTTGTAGTTTTCGTCAATACTTAAAGAGACATTACCCTCAAGTATTTAAAATGCTCTCGTTCTGAAAGGATATCCTTATGTCCAAAAACATCGCTCAACGCAGAAAACGGCTCGCAACGCTAGTCACTCAAACCTTAGAGGTTTATAGGAGGGACGTCCCTCGTTTCGATGAGTGGGTAGTTTTAATAAACAAAAGAACAGATAAAATATTTGAGATGCTGACATATATCTTATCACAAAAAGATCCAAAGATACCAAATTCTTTGAAACCTGGCATTATGAAATGCGTGACTTGCATTGACGGCATTAAACGTATCTACCTACAACATGACTCTAAAAATAAAATATTGCTGCACGACTTCTGGTTATATAACACCGAAAAAAATATTGTATATTTCTCTTTGCCAGACGAGACATTCTTAATAAGTAAAGATATTTTTGATCAGGCTGTTTTTGAAGAAAGATATATATTTCACGTCACGGAGTTTCACAACAATATCCACTCCCTTGAGCCTATTGAATTTGATATTAAAAGCATCCCTAGTGATTTTTTTAGTTTTCAGATATTAGAACCTGAAAAGATTTTGATTCAACAGCCTTTCAGAGATAATAGACAGACTCTTGTCAATATTAATGAAATAGATACACTCTTTCACCCAATGATAGACATAAACATGAGACGTTATGATATAGATTCTTCTTTTGTTCCACGTTCTATTTTTTCGGTTACAAATTCTTTTGAAGAGAACCTGTTGAATGACCGTCTCTGGAACTCTCATTTTGACGCTCGCTTCCTTATTTCTAAAAGGCACGATCATGTGCAGCATTTAATATTCACTAACCTAGATCAACTTTTTAATATTCATTATTATTTGAACAATCCAGAAGTAGTGCTGGTAATAAGAGCCAATGCCCCTCCCTATCCCGATTTTAGCAAGACCATTCTTTCAGACCTATTCTCTCTTTTTAAAGAAAATTGTATTTTATCAAAGATGGAATTAACGGTAAGTGAAAATAGTTATAATCTGCACAAGTCAGCAGTCTGGCGCTTTTAGCGCTTCTTACTGAACACAGGCATGGCGATGCGTCATGAGCATATGTAACCCCCCCCCTTCTAATGAAACAGAATTGACAGATACTGTCAAATAGTGTTACTTGTAGTTTTCGTCAATACTTAAAGAGACATTACCCTGAAGTATTTAAAATGCTCTCTTTCTGAAAGGATATCCTTATGTCTGATGAAATTGCTCAACGCAGAGATCGGCTCGAAAGGCTAGTCACTCAAACCTTAGAGGTTTATAGGAGGGACGTTCCTCGTTTCGATGAGTGGGTAGTTTTAATAAACAAAAGAACAGATAAAATATTTGAGATGCTGACATATATCTTGTCTCAAAAAGATCCAAAAATACCGAACTCTTTGAAGCCTGATATTCTGAAATGCGTGACTTGTATTGACGGCATTAAACGTCTCTATCTACAACATGACTCTAAAAATAAAATATTGCTGCGCGGCATCCGTTTACATAACTCCGAAAGAGAGGTTGTACATCTCGTTTTGCCAGACGAGACATTAATAATAGATAAAAGTAGATTTGATAGCGCTGTTTTTGAGAAAAGGTATGAAGTCCCCTATATTGCCGACTATTTGTTTAAGGAAGGACTCCAAGGTCTTGAGCCTATTGACTTTGATATTAAAAGCATCCCTAGTGATTTTTTTAGTTTTCAGATATTAGAATCTAAAAAGATTTTGATTCAACAGCCTTTCAGAGATTATAGACAGACTCTTGTCAATATTGATGAAATAGATACACTAGTTTGCCCAATGATTAAGATAGAACATATCAGCGCCTCCTCACTATCTTCTATTATCTATCCCCTCTCTTTTCTTTTTGTGTTGGCAAATTCTTTTGAAGAAAATATATTGAATGGAAATCGATGGCAATTTTACTCAGTACCCTCTTTTTCTAAAATGCACGATCGTGTGGAGCATATAATAAAAACTTACCACCAGCAGGTTTTTAATATCCATTATTATTTAAACAATCCAGAATTCTTAGTAAAAATGTATATAAAACTTAAGCCAGCACCTGTCCCATATCTTATCAATACTCTTCTTTCAGATATACTATCTTATGTTAGGTTGAATCCCATCATCTTATCAAAGGTAGAATTATCGGTAGATGAACGGTTTTTATCCACGTTATATCCTCTGTCCAAGTCAGAGGTCTGGAGATTTTAGCATTCTATCCTGAACGCAGCAGTTTGTCTTTTAATCTGTATAAACTCTTTTCAATGCATTTTTTTTAATCTGCGAAATGTGCAAAATACTAGAAATATATTTGAAATACTCACACAATAACTCTATACTCTAAAACAATCTACACTTTTGACTTGGAGGCTGTTTCAAAATGTTACGAAAAAAAATCCTTTTTGTCAGTTCAGGCGACGGGTCGGTACTCTGCCTCGCAAATGGGGACATTCCTAGTGCGCCTGATGATGTCCAAACAAAAAAGTTTTTAGCGCGACTTTACAGTTCAAGCAACTCTGTTCAGACTTACACTACGGATTATCTTGACGATAATCGAAACTCCTCCTTGATTATTGTTATACCTCACGAACTTGAAGATGCAGCGATATCTTTTCTAAAATCTCACGCCCCAAACGCATCATGGAGAAACGCTGAAACTATGCACTCTAAAATCCTCAACAGCACTTTAAACCGCGTCTACTCTAATCCCTCGCAAAGAGACGCTATGAAACAGCAATTAACAGAATCTATCTCGCATATCCAACGTGGTTTAGATATCCTTGCCGAGCTAGATGTTTCTACTGACTATGCGCCATCTCCCTCCATAAGTAGACATTCGAGTGTCCCTCAAGAACGCTCTGTTTCTGAAGGAACAGAAAGTTTGCTCGAACACGCCGACAAAATGTTGTTCGCAAAAAATATAGTTATAACAAATCCTGAAATTGCTCGACAGCTAGGTGTTGCTCCCTCACAAGACTTGTCTTTGCTTACACTCATGTTTAAACTCTCAAATAATGCTTTACTTTTAAGACTTCATGATTTCTGCAAAAAACAATGTTTAGCAGATAAACGCGCTTTAAATAGTGATGAACGCGCTCTACTAGAACTCTCAATTTTTCTCAATAACCTCGCTACTGATGGCGAACTAAAATTAGTTGATACTATACCCAACTCTTTGTGGGTTCCCAACGAAATGGATACTCTCGAAGAGTCTCGTGGTCACCATGTTCAACAATCGCTGATGCCTATTCTTAAAAACAGAAATGGCGTTGTGCGTCGTGGACTTATTACAAAAATGTAAACATCATCTACTCGAAAGTAAGTCTGATCTTCATACCTAATGGAGTAACGCTCACTGAATTTAGATGCTTGTGTACACCCACGCTTCTAGGCGTGCTCTATCTGTCGCATCCATCTGAAAAAGGCTCAACGATAAAGACAGTCCAAACCCAAACTCGATCCTATCAATTAATGCAAACTTATAGTTGGTTGTTGTCGTGGGTCCGCCTGTATACATAATCGATAACGAGGGTAAGTAATACTTTGCCCGTCCGCTCCCTGAGTCAACAAACACAGCCTCAAGTGTTGGCTGAGATGCTAAATTTGCAGACCAAGAGACTCCGTTCGTGATACACAGCCTCGTAGACGACGGGATTTTAAGAGATGAACGATCCTGCAGTATTGCCCTGTAAAGGTGCGCGTTATAACCCTCGCCTGTTGTTGCTAAACACGCGGCAGTATAATCAGCACCATCCAAATATCCAATACTGTTAACTTCTGTCTCAAAACCAGTGTAAATATAGTTTGTACTTATAGAACTGTACTGACTCTCATTCGCCCACAATAGCGGTAACGCAGATCTTATAGACTTCTCAACGACATTTGAAATGTTGTTCGATGCCCTCGGACCCACAAAACGATACGAAGATGTCTGGTCTGTTAGCGCGGTGATGTTTTGATTCAAGTTGTTTGTCAGGATTGCGGCTATCGAAAGATCTGATAACGCCCACATCGGTGATACTACAGGAATCCCCCAATCATTAAAAATCGACTGAATGTAGTTCCCCGCCCACCCATAGTATGTTGTCTTACGGACAAATCGATTAAAAAACGAAAGCCCGCTACTCATATACGATTGATCTAGATTGTTAAATACACACGCAAACTGCGCATTAAGCAACTCCGATATTAATGGCCATACACACAAAATCTGTCCCCAGTGCCCTAGTCCTCTCGGCGGACTAAACGCTCCACTCATCAGATTTGTATATACAATCACCCCATTCGTGTTAAAATCAGAGAATTGCCAACAACCCGAATCCGAGTTATCATACAACGCCTCGATAGGTGCTGGTCCCTCTGGATCTGTCGTCGTTATATGCACTTGCCCGACTCGCGTCCCCCACAGCGCCCCAGGATTAAAGAAGTCCGCCGTCCCATCATTCACATACTTTGCGCCCACATAAGACCCCATTCCCATACCCACAAACTCTACAAAGTTAGACGTGTCTGAAGGCATAGTCAGCCCGTCCGACAGCGGTACAGTCGGTGTGACTACTCCATTCAGACGCTCCGCTAGTGGCGAAAATGAGTTGCCCACCGTACTCAAAAAGTTCACAATAGTTGAGTCTGCGTGGTATATCAAAAATACCATCGTTAAGAAACGCTCGGTCGCGAGCGCTGAAACTCCCGTTATGTCAATCGGAGTGTAGACCTTCGTTCCCGTTGAATCGTCACAAGAGTAAAATTTAAAGAAGATGTCGTTCACTAGCGATACATTTGGTGATGTAAATTGAATCTGCGCAGCACCTAGACGCGGAGTTACTCCAAGCCCCTGCGCATACGCAGATGTAATTGTTATCGTGTTCCCGATCTTTGCCACATCGATTGTTGCCATCTTGATCTCCTCAAAGAAAATACTCTTAATGAGTAAAGCATGATTAATAAATAAATCAAATTTAATTTATCTGTGAAAAGAAATCCACAATAAACCCATATTTACTCTCAAGATATCGCCGCACTCGTTGCTGTGTCGTAGGGTGCGTAAGACTACGCTCATAAACGAGTTCCTCCCCTATAACAACTTCATCTGGTAAACCACACATCACAACCGCTTCCGCGTAACTCAAATGCAAGTCCTCTAATCCAAGATTCCAAAAAACACATAACCTGTATTGTTCTTTATATTCAAGCTCCTTGTGATTCAACTCACGAATTGCATGCAGACTGTTTTTTAGATGATACTCATCATGTGGATCTGTGCAATCTTCTAAAGCCTGCTTAATCATAAGCATCGTTTTAGCAATTTTATCCCGTGTAGACTTTTGTTCTTTATCACACTCATTCATTTTTAATGCTGCTCTCAAAGGTCCTTAAAACTATTTCCCATCGCTAGAATCAGGCAATTCTTCCTGTGGAGTGTCTCTATCAATATCCTCTAAAGCCCTCTCCGTGTCCTTTAAACGCTTCTTGATGATACTCAAGATGTCTTTCCCCCTCTGCTGTGTCTTTAGTGCGCTGTCGTATGCAAATGAAAAGAAAATTGATGCACTCGCCCAAAACGCAAAACCCGCAGAGCTTGGCGTGTTTATGTTGTATATCAACATCAAAATTGCAATTATTGCGTAAATAAATGCCCTCTTGACTCGAAAAACATATACACCGTTGAGCTCTTGTTGGTCTGAAATGCGCCTCTTCAAACGCATCCGCCTCGCAAGCATCTTCTCGCGCGGTGTTAACTCAATGGTGTCTTCCTCTTCCATTGTCTCTAGTATCTGGCTTCTCATCGATACTCCTAAAATTGTTATAAAAAAGTTGCCCTTAATGTGATCTTATCAAAATCACATTAAGGGCAACTCCCCCAACACTAACGCCAAAGAGGCTCTTCTACTATAGACGACAAGTATCCTCGTGTCAATATTTTTTTCAAAAATTTTAAGGAGTGTAGACCCAGCCTTCAAGTAGAGCCTCGTCCCCCGCTCCCATCGCCTGCACTACTATCAAAACTCCATCTTGTATTCGAGCAATTAATGCAGCACCATATGTGCCCGCAGTCGATGGGAAGAAGTCAGTAACTGCCTTCTTGTAGTATTTTGGATAGCTGCTTGCTGCGTTTGTGAATACTCCCAATAATGAAGGTTGCGATGCTAATGTCCCAGACCACGACACGCCGCTCGTAATATACCTCGCGTCTGTGTCGGAACGAAGAAGGTCTGCGCGCGGTCTTGGAGCATATACCTGTATAAGTGCGCGTTGTAGCCCTGCTGAACCCCGCTTAAGCACGCCGCAATATAGTCCCCTACCGTCGAGTAACCTAGCGTCGTTAGCACCGTAGAGCTAAACGACGGGATCGAAGACCCCGACGCTGATGCCCCTCGACGACACTCATTTGCCCACAAAAGCGGCAAACTTGACCGAACAGTCTTCTCTTTTATACTC
>Ga0194118_10006721_pt1 | contig 11331 bp, 6 predicted proteins | sample TA2MahsurfametaG_2_FD_148662 | JGI IMG/M metagenome (GOLD analysis project Ga0194118, IMG submission 148662) | Freshwater microbial communities from Lake Tanganyika, Tanzania - TA2015013 Mahale N5 surface | ecosystem: Environmental > Aquatic > Freshwater > Lake | place: Tanzania: Lake Tanganyika...
AAAGAATACATAAACAACGTTCGTCATCAGAAAAACGACTCAGAGTGCGGTGTGTATTGTATTTTCATGATTATTCACATGCTCCTTGGAAAAATGACAGTGCATGACTTCTTAGACAAGCATAAGAAGATGACAGATAAATACATGCAACGATTCAGGCGCAAATTCTTCAACGTAGATGAGAAGGTTCCGACGCCGAATGTGGAATTTTGATGATACACCAAAACCACCAGCACCGGTCAAATCACAATAATAAATTATATAAACCTTCCGTGGTATATATCATTTAATAACATGTCATTTCTCATCTCTCAGCAAAACAAAGAACTCCTCTGGGGAATATTAGCAGAAGAAGGGATCTTCGATGCGATTCCATCCAATGTAACTCTCCAAGAACTGAAACACATCTTCGAGAGAATCCTCAAAAATCTCTCGGCGAACGTTCCGGCACTCCACGCCGGGCGGTTAAAAGAACTCTACCAGGCAAAACAACAAGCCGTCGCCGATGAAGACTATGACACCGCAAAACGGATTCATGCAAAGATTATACAAATGGATATTCCAGTTGCGCGGTTAGAAAAACTGGAACAGCGTAAACAAATGGCGATTCAAGCAGAAGATTATGAATCAGCGAAACAGGTGAAAAGCGAGATTGATCGAATACGATTAGCATCCTTTTCATTGAAAGAACTCAACAAGGTCGCGATCCAATCTCTCGTCGTTCATATTCCGAAAATAGCGAATGATATCAGTGCGAGTAAAAACAATACCAACAACAGTTGCTTCGGCGGCTTCGCCGGAGGGAGTATATTTACAATGAATACAATAAATGCCAACAGTCCAGGAACGAGCTTACATGCGTCCGACCGTAACGTTCAAGAGATTTATAATGCGGAGGACTTTCATTCACGAAAACGGCAAGAAATCGAAACAAAGTTGCGAGAGAAAGAGGCGGAAACACGTGCGTTTCTTGATGTTCCACGTCCACAAGAAATCGACTTTTCAGACAAGAAGACAAATCGTCGTGACATTGGCATCATCAGCGGCAGCGGCACCCGAGTAGACGATGACGGCGAAACCGACAGTCCACTTGCAAACAATAGCGACGACATGGAAAAGATGATCGCCGAGAGAATCGCCGCACGCCAAAGAGACCTCGATGAAATCACCGAGAGAATGAAGGCGTCGAATCCACAACCATCGCAACCAACCAGTTACACAACGAATGATCTTGATGCACCCATTCCGGCGCCATTACCAGCACCATTGTCGGTAGAAACAAATATACGTAAAGTCCGATTTCAAGAAGACGCCGAACAAGAAAATTCAATTCTTATGAAACTAAAGAGAAAACCGACGGTAGAATAATAAACCTCATTATAATACAATTAGATTATAATGAGATACTCTCATTTCCCGTTCTAAAAAAACTCAAACCGGTACTGATCTCCAGCGCCTGTCCTCGGGTCAGCAGGTACAACCGTCCGCCGCCCGCGCTCTACCAAATTCCCCATCTTGTAGAGTTCGAGATCATAAATGATATTTGTATCCGGATCTTCTGCATAATCTTTGCCATTCACAGTCAATTTCCGCAGTGCAAGTGTCTTGGTCTGTTTATTCAGTTTCTTCGTCTTATCGTCCTCTTCAGTCGCAATATTTGGTTGATACCCCAATGTTTCTTCACCTACACCCATTCCAAACGAGTAACAGTTCAATCGTTCCTTCGCGGTGGCGTTTGCATGGATCATACAATCAAACGACGATTCCTTCACCGCCGTCAATATCTGGCGCGTGATGCGTTCTTTGATATTCGATATCTCGTAAAGCGACTGGTCAGTACTCATCGGCGTCGACCCATCTGTCTTGCTCTTATCATTCATTCGAATATTCAAAGATTCATCATTATCCGTCGCCATTTGACGTGCAGTAAATCGCATCAAGTACAAGAACACATCGACGGTTCGCAGTTCTTCCGGGAGGTCGATATGACTGCAAATACGACGTGCGCGTCCGATGATTTGTTCAGTGCGTACCGGATGCCAGTAAGGTTCGGTGATATGCACATAACGCACATTACGCAGGTTAATACCTTCCGCGCCCGACGCAGTAATCATAAGAATTTTAATCACTTCTCCATACATGTTATTCGTGAAACGCGTCGAAAGTTGCTCCGTAATCGACTTGGGTACATTCTTCCACTTGCTATTGAAGATATTGCGGATGATCTCTTTTTCTTCCGGTGTTTCAGTTCCGGTATAAAGTGCAAAACAAGGCCGTTCTTGTTCTTCCGGCGTCATATCAATTGTCCAGTCTCCGAGTGATGACTGCTTGATTTTGAATTGCGAGAATCCGTTTGTCTCCAAGATGAGTTTGATGATTCCGATACCTTCCAATGTGCGGAACTGGCTATAGACGAGATGAAGGCCTACGTGTTTTTTGTCGAGGATATTATGAAGCAAATGGAGGAACTTTGGGCTGTAAATCGCGAGCTCATCCGGAATAAGAAAACTGCCAGCGCTCACTTTCAAATCACGAATTGCTTTTGTAATTGCGGCTTGGTATTGCGCGACATAATCTTTCTTGCTGGACGCAGCTGACGGTTTTTTGGTCGATCCCGCCATCACTGCTGCCACTGCGTCGGAGTGTTCACCTGTAATCACCATTTCAGAATCATCTTCGCTATCATCTCCGTTGCCATTCGGACTCTTCACGCCATCAAGCATGTTTTCATCCATTGCAGCGGGTTCTTCGCCTTCAACATCACCCCCCTTCGCTGCCGCCGCTGCTGCCCCCTTCGGTTTTCGTCCACGTTTCGGTGCAGCACCTGTTCCGCCATTATCCATTGCACGTGCAATACGCGCTGCCAACATTTCCGCTGTTTCATGCGCTTCACCCATCACTTCCGCATCTGGCATACGTCCAAGTGCAGATGACTTCTCCATCTCGGATGCAGCAGTTCCATCATCACCAGGTAAGGGACGTCGAATCGATGGCGGAAATACGAAATTGCAAAATGCGCGGGAAAAGATACGGTAGGTTGAAGAGACGTCGTCATAAATTCCATCACCACCGCCTCCTCCGTCACTTCCTTTCTTCGCAGCTGCAGCAGCACCACGTTTCTTCGCTTTCTTCTTCATGTTCGACTCTTGATTACGTTCGAGATCACGCACACGCGAATAGATTGCAAACTGATAATCGCTCATTTCAACTTCGACAAGATGAAAGTTCGTACCTGAATCATAGGTTGGTAGTAATTTCTCTTGCGCGCTTCGAAAGTACGAAGTAAGACCTAAAATACGGCGAACGAAGAGATCGCGATTTTTGAATTCCAACGTCGATGGATCAATAAAGTAACTATTAAAATCATCCAGTTTATCGGGAAGAGCCGTAAATGGTTCTTGTTTGTTCGTGGTTGCAGAAATCACAGAGATTCCATTTTCACGAAGTTTCTGAACGATGGCGCGCTCAAATGCCGCATCAGAAAGAAGACCGTTTTCAGTAGCAGTAGTGTCTATCACTGCCACAGTTCCGGCTGTTGCTCCGGGTACTTCTGTGGCCGATGTATTCATAACTGCGCTTGGATCTCCTCTACGAACGACACCTCGATATTTTGATGTAACTGCGTCATAATCACGGACAAATCCAAACGGATTTCTTGTAATCATGAGCTTCTTAGTGCGCGGGTTGTAATCCATATGGTCAAATGAAAGGCCAATTCCTCTTGCAAAACTGCCTGCTCCTGCTGCGGCCCCCGCAGCCCCTGCACCTTTTCCACGCCCAGACGCAGGTCCGGGTTTTCCAGCGAGACCAAATATCGACTTGAATGTATCCAAAGTTAAACGACCCCCCACTGCAGCAGGTGCACCGCCAGCTTCACCAGGACCCGCCGCATCTGCTCCGGCACCGGCACCTCCCCCAATTGTAAAGACCCAGTTGTCAATATTTCCGCGCAAGATATTAAACAAAACGGCGATCTCATTCGGGTAATTGATAATAGGCGTTCCTGTCAATAATACAACCTTCGCATTCTGTGCGGATAACAAAAAGTGGTACAAACGAAATGCCATCGATGTCGGACGCTTGAGTTTGTTGACAATTCTACTCACGAAGTTATGCGCTTCATCAACGACGATTACTGCATTATCAAAAGGGTTACGCGTATATCCGTCGGTCATGCTTTTCAATTTCTCTGCACGAAGACCGTTGTAGTTAATAAAATCATACTTGGTATTGATCATCTCGTCGATTTGACGGTCAACACGCACACGTTGACTCGGCGTGAGTTCGGTTTCGTAATTACTCGGTTTGGTGACATTGACCATCCAAGCACCGCCATTTGAGCGAACAAACTTGTCATCTGGAAACATTAAGATTTGTGACAATACACGTGTAAGTTCAGCATTACCACGCGACTCGATGAACTCCCAATACTGGTTCTTTTTGTACATGAGATCACCGCATTTCGTCTTCATTTCTTCAATGTAGTTCATACGAAGCGATGCGGGGGTCATGACGATAATTCGCTTAAATGTCTTCAGACCTTCCGCAATCGCGATGGAAGAGCACGTTTTACCACTTCCCAAGCCGTGAAACAGGAGTAAGCCGCGATAAGGTGAATAAATATTCAAGTAGTCGCGTACGATTTTCTGATGGGTAAGCAGCGCAACAGATGCAGAGTCATCTCCACCATAAAGTGATTCGCAGGTAATATCACTTTCACCTGATGTGAGTTCTTCGCGGTAGGGTCGGAATAATGCATTGATATACTGAATAAATTTTGCTCGATTGTTCATGTAAAACTCGGACGCTTGGACTTGTGGTAACGGGCGCGGTGGCGGCATACGTCTTGCAACAACTGTGTCGCCGATCTTATATGCGGAAATGTTGACGGTCGAGTCTTCGCGTTCTTTGATTTTCTTTACAACTGCTTTCACACTTGCAGCAGCAGCACTAACTGTACCGGAAGAAGAGGCGGAAGCGGCTGCTGCTGCTGCTGCAACGGCAGTACCTTTTGCTTTGGGTCGAATCATGCGTTTTTTAGGAGGAGCAGCAGCTATATCCGGTTCGGCTTCTAACGCTGCCGCTGGCGCCGCTGGCGCTGCTTCTGCCGCTGCATCCTCACTGGCACGCATTTCCTCAAACCCAGACGGTTCATTCGCTTCAGCAATTGCAATCGCAGCAGAGGCCTTGGTTTGTTTCTGAAGTTCATCGGAAGGCAATATCGCGCGTTTTCCTAACTTCACTGCACCAGTTGAAGCACTGCTTTCACTTCCAAGTCCAATTGGATCAGCTTCTGAGTCAAAATCCGGTTCCATTTCAGGATGTCGAACCTTTCCAACGGCTACTGCTGCTCCCGCTCCCGCTCCCGCTTCTCCTCTTGCCGGCTTACTATTATCAAACTTACTAGAAAAAGATGGAGGTTGTGCTTGAAGTGGAAGAACGACGCCAATACGTGACGCAACGCCTCTTATTTTCGCCATCATTCCTGCTCGGTCAAAGTCGATCGTATGACGTTTATCAATTAGAAATGCACCACTCGATTCGGCGGCCGCTGCCGCTTCCACTTCTCCCGCATTGACGACACCCGCTTCTTCTTCGACGACTGCCTCACCTGCCTCACCTGCCTCACCTTCTACTGGAGGCTCCGGTGCAAACTCTTCTGCTCTTTCTCGCATAACCGTCTTGTATCCTGAGAGTTTTCGCGGTTTTTTCAATACATCACTTGGCAATTTACGAGAAAAATGAATTACAACACCCTCTTTCGCATCTTCCGTTGTTGACGCACGCAATACCGGGCGTTGCGTCAAATTAAATTGTTTTAAAACATTCATATTTTCCGGTAATATTACTAACATATACGGTTATATTTATTTCGCAATCCGGGCGATTTGTCGTATCGCCATTTCGCATGTAATCTGTTCTGCCTTTTTCTTGATTTTATGAGATGCTTTCGCAAAGAAGATAAACGCTTTCCCGCCATTCTGCTCACATACCCGATGAACGCCGGCATACCCATCTGCAAATGATTCAAACGGTATTGCAGCGGAAGGGTGCCCGATCACTTCATGTAATTGTTGTCCTAAACATAAATACAACCCCATTTCATAACCCGCATCCGGATCGCGAGACAACTCGATATAATCCGGCGTCGTCTTAAACTCTTTCTGAATCTTCACTTGGAGAATGTTCTTGTAGTTGTCATCATTCTTGATTAAATTCGTCCAGTCAATGTGTCGCTCAAATACATTCTCGATGAAGATCTGTGCAATTTGAAAACCGGGCCCACATGTGAACACTTTCTCAAACCATTTATCGTCATCATGAATCGGAACACGGTTGAAATCCAGAAAGAGCGCACCGACAAACGCTTCAAACAAACATCCCAATTTCTTCAGATTGGTTCTCGTCTTCTTTTCTTCTGAATGTTTCGATATAATGAACCAGCGGTGCAGGCCCATTTCCAGCGCGAATTTGCCGATTGTCTCATTTTTCACGATGGCGATTTTCTTCTCTGTCATGAACCCTTCATTCTCTTTAGGAAAACGGCGGTAGAGGTAGTATTTTGTAATACATTCAAGAACGCCATCTCCGACAAACTCAAGGCGTTCATTTGACTTTGTATGAAGCTGCATTGCTCCTTCTGGGCGTTCGACGAATGTCACATTTTCCAACTCATTCAATGCTTTAGGGCGTTTTGTATAAGACCGATGAATGAACGCCCGTTTGTATAAGTCGAGATTGTGCACCTGAGATGGTACTCCATACCGTACGAGGATACTTTCGATGTCACCCAGAGTGACCTCAACATTTTCTGTATTGTAAGGGTTGAAAACATACCGATCATCATCGACGCGTACAATATCATCATCGTTGTATATATTTTTGCCGGTTCGTGCGCTTTCACCAGATAATCCTCCTTCGCCGCCGCCACCACTGCCCGCGCTTGCGTCATTTTCCACAATATTTAGAAGTATATTTTCATTTTCAGAATTTTCTGTATCCGAACTACTAGTTTCATCACCGCGATTACCTTTGATGTCGTTAGTACGATGACGAAACATTCTCCAATAGATAGATGTATGGATGATATGTATCAGCGGATGTATTTAAGCAAAATCGGATCAATTTTTTATATCGGTATTATTTATAATTCAGTATTAAAATGGTGTTAAGTGGTTCTAAGAAGGTTTCCGGTATTCGTTCTCTCGTCAGCAAGGGCTGCCATTTCGGAAGCATGCCCGGAATTGCCCCCCAGGTCGGCCGCGGTTCGTGGACTTCCATCTCTTACAAGAATGGAGGCGTCAAGTGCGATTGCTTGGGCACAATTCGTTACAGTTCATGCGCTGCCCAGTACCAGTATTTGAAGGACCGCAATTTGATCTTCAATTGCAAGCTTACTGGTGGTGTTGGTCGTCAGCCCTTCACTAAGAACTGTGCTGCAAAGTCGTAAATTTATCGCTTGATAATTGGCATTATAAATTTATATATATTCATTTATTATAAATATATATATAAAATGGTGAATAGCAAAGTTGCGCGACGCGTATTATTTAACAGCACTGGTCCTACCAATGCGATTCATACCGATACAAAGCATGGTGGCGGAGATAAGAAAGGAGGAGCTATTTCTGCCGGAACTGGCCAGATGCGTAGCTTCGCGATGAGAAATACAATCACTGAAACTGCGAAGAATAAGGCGTTTGTATTTCGATTTGTCGAGAGATTGGCGCCGGCCCGTAACTCTGGACCCAAACTGTAATAAAACCATTTTCATACTATCACATACAACCGACGGACCGATCCGCGTTATAGTATGAAAATCGAAACGGATTTGAAGCTGGATTTTAGCGATGTTTTATTTCGCCCGAAGCGATCGTCTCTTTCTTCACGCGGTGAAGTAGACCTTACTCGAGAGATTATCTTCAAGAATGGGTATACATGGAGAGGAATTCCGATCATTGCGTCAAATATGGACACCGTTGGCACATTTGAAATGTACAATGTTCTTCATCGTCATAAGATTATTACGTGTTTTCACAAGCATTATAATCTCTCGGATTACACGGATGACCGCGCAAAACAACTTGACAAAAATTACTACATGATAAGTACTGGTATTACGAAATCCGACGAAGAAAAGCTCGATCAAACAATCGCACTTCTTGATCCGCTTTTCGTATGCATTGACGTTGCAAATGGATACATGAAGGCGTTTGTGGATTTCGTTCGTCGAATTCGAGAGAAATACCCGAAGTTGATCATTGTATGTGGAAATGTCGTCTCTCGAGAGATGGTGGAAGAACTCATTATGAATTGTGGTGCGGATATTGTAAAAGTCGGGATTGGAAGCGGAAGTGTTTGTATTACTCGTCTTCAGACGGGAGTAGGAATGCCGCAACTATCCGCCGTTATTGAGTCGTCGGACTCGGCACATGGACTGAATGGTTTCATCGTATCGGATGGAGGATGCACGACACCCGCAGATATCGCGAAGGCATTTGGAGGTGGCGCGGATTTCGTCATGTTGGGTGGGATGTTGGCAGGACATGATGAATCTGGCGGAGAAACTATAATTGATCCAGGCAATGGACAAACTTACAAACTCTTTTATGGAATGTCGAGTTCAACTGCGATGGAACAATATAACGGCGGTGTTGCGTCGCACAGGTCGGCAGAGGGAAAAACGGTGAAAATACCATATCGCGGGCCAGTTGAAAGCACAATACTTGACATATTAGGCGGAATCCGGTCGACATGCACATATATTGGCGCAAAACGCGTGAAAGATATCCCGAAATGTACAACATTTATTCGGGTGACGAATCAAGTGAATCAAGTATACTCTGGAAAAGAACATAAGGCATAATTCATGTTTATTGATAATTATATCCTAGACGCTGCGAATATGATTATCAAAATCGATTGTCGAGAGAAAGAGCTTCTGGAGATGATGAAGCCTGTTGCCTCCACATCCGCACCCGCACCCACCTCCGAACCTGACCATTACATTATGGATCTGGGTGATGGAATCACAATGAAAGTACCACTTCCCAAAAATAAATCCATTACGAAGCCAATAAAAGCAAAATCTCTCGGACAATCACTTTCTAACTCTCGCACAATGAACCATGAAATCAAATCCGAGAGATTACCACTTGGCGATATTATACTCCATGACCCCGCACAAGAGAAAGATATTGTACTGTTCGAGAGAAAGACCCTCGCTGATCTAGCGGCGAGTATTCGAGACGGACGATATAAAGAACAATCATTTCGGCTGATCGAATCAGCAACAACAACCGGATTCAACACCCATCATATCGTATACATCATTGAAGGTGATCTCTCGAGATATGACGAGAGACATACCCAGATTACGAAAACGGCGCTTCAAAGTGCAATGGTGTCGCTGATGTACTATAAGGGGTTTTCGGTAATTCGCACGATGAATGTAGCCGAAACCGCGGACTTTATTCTGCATTTTGCAGACAAGGTGGCGAAAGAGGGGGCGCTTTCTGTCGCAGATTCGACGACCACTGCGACGACTGCGACGACATACAGCGAAGTCTCGACGAAAAAAGAGAAACGAGACTACATTACTCGAGAGAATATAGGGGAGATTATGCTGGCACAGGTGCCGGGTATCAGTGCGAAGATGGCGGCGGCGATTCTTGCGAAATACAATGGATCAATCTACGAGTTTTTAGGTGATTTGCATCGAAAAATAGCGAATTATGAAGAGAGTTTATCTCCGGAAATGTCGCCGCCGTCGCCTGACGCGGGTTATCATGGTGTATCAATAAACGCATCAGTGATGGAACCGATGAATAAGAACAAATACAAACATGTATCCGCGTGTTTCGCTGATATTACAATGGATGGAAAACGCGGGATAGGGAAGGTCACGATAGAAAAGGTGTGTTATTTTTTAGGATGTTAATATAACGTAGTATAATCATAATATAATATACAAATGGCAGCATTGGGGGGAGTGCAAGCAGTGCAAGCAGTGCAAGCACTAGCAGTAGGACGAGGGGCGGGGTGGGATGCTGCTGGTGCAATGAATATAAATGAAGGTGCTAAAGTATTTTATTTATATCGTGGTGTATTGATTGTATTGGTTGTTGCATTACCTCAGTGCACCACATTTTTAGGTTTAACATTAGAACAATTGTTACAAAAAAACGGTAACATAGACGAAGATACATTTGACAAAGCAGTATGGCTAATGTGCAAAGCTATGGATCATTTAACATCAGATATAAATGAGCTTAATCGTGCATACATGGCCGATGGAGGATACAATCAAGCTAACAACCACATCGGATTTATTAGATCATTCAATGACCAAAATGCAAAACAGGGAGCACATGCCGTTATTGCAAAATCTATTTCAAGAATTGTAATTCGGTTTTTATTTGCTTTTAGTTTGAATTTAAGAGGGATGGCTAATGCACCTGTTGTGGCTGGTGCTGCGGATGCTGGTGACCCGGCTGCTGTTGCTGCTGCTAATGATAATATTCTAGGAATACAGCAAGCAATAGCTAATGCAACGCAAGTGCAACGGCAAATCCAAGTTCAACTTCCGTTAATTATTCAAGAATTAGATAGACAACGTTCAGAAATTGAACAAATGGTGAATGCTGATGCAAAAATTACTTTCGTTTCAGACCAATTTGCTCCATTAATGGAGCATTTAAGAAGTCTTGGAGACAAATTTCAGGAGAAATTGCGTGAAGTTCAACAAGATATTCAAACCTTATTAGGTGCTCCGCCGGGGGGAGGGGTGGCTGCACCAGTGCAACGTATATCACCTCGTACATTTCAAAATAAATTGAATGCTCTTCAAACGTTTATTGATCGATGTCAAAGAGAGAATATTCAACAATTAACCGCAGAAGTAGAACGATGTGTTCAAGATAGAGAAAATCAATTAGCACTGAGTCAACTTTTAACTTCAGCGGGAAATACGTTCAGTGGTCTTACACCAATTCCTGGAATAACCCCTGACCAAATGATGCATATTGACCCACGTTTTGTACAACGTCTTTTGGAAAAAGCACTTGTTTTGCAAGCAAACATTTCCAAGTTATTATTAACACCAGTAACTATCGCATACAAACCAAGTATACAAGATTTTCTTTCTAGTATTGGTTTGTTAGAATCAGCTCGGGATACTGGAAATGATGATGAGGGCATTAATGTAAGGTTACGTAGTATTCTTGAACCAGTTGGAGCACAAAGTCAGTGTGATCAAACAATAGGAAGTTTACGTAATAATCCAGGTATTAGCTGTTATATTTGTGGAGGTAGGCCAACAAATATGGGGAT
>Ga0194118_10006724_pt1 | contig 11330 bp, 15 predicted proteins | sample TA2MahsurfametaG_2_FD_148662 | JGI IMG/M metagenome (GOLD analysis project Ga0194118, IMG submission 148662) | Freshwater microbial communities from Lake Tanganyika, Tanzania - TA2015013 Mahale N5 surface | ecosystem: Environmental > Aquatic > Freshwater > Lake | place: Tanzania: Lake...
GCTGGTGCAGCACTAGTCTTTTTTCCTCTATAAGTCTCCGCCCATTCTACGTTGTCTTCTAGGAATGTTACAGGTAGGTTATCTTCTAACCATTGAACTGCCTTGACATGGTTTGGGTTCTTCTCGTCATAGAACTTGAAGAAGTTGTGTAAATCGATACGTGCCATTTTTTCCTCCTTTATCAATCAAAGATACGACCCCAACCATCGTTGCCACCTGGGCACCAGCGATGCTTGAGAACTGCTTTTGTATAAACGGTCTTCTTACCGTTTGTGACTGGACCAGTATAGTTATCATTCAGCGAACCATATGGATCGTTGACAAAATATCCTTTACCATCTGGTGTCTTACCGATGACTACACACATGTGTCCACCAGTAGGATTAGATAAAGAACCCCTGTGAAGGATACCAATAACGACAGGCTTCCCAGCATCGAGGCTACGATCAACATCAGCAAAAGAAAGATTATAGCTAAAGTGCGACTTAATTCCATAACCTGCCAGAACTTTTGTCTGTACGGTATGGTCAGTCGTATCACCAATCGCAAATACTTTCTTGACATATTCATCATCGCCTTTGATGCTACCTGGCTTAAGGAACGCCAAGCACATAGCACACGATGAAGAGTTACAGGTTCTATGAGCATCTCTATAGTTATCTACTTGGTTGAAGTATGGAACTGCGAGAACTTCTGGTGTTGGTGGTTTTGTTCTGAAAATACTAATCCAGTCGGTTTCTGAATCATCCATGAATTCTGCAGGAAGGTTATCTTCTAACCATTGAACTGCCGCTACATGATTATCATTGTTATCATCATAAAATTTGAAAAAGTTGTGAAGATCTAAGGTCATGGTTTATCTCCGAATAAACTGATGAAATACTCTGCGTCTACCACTGCTAGTGGTTTCTTACCATTCTTTTTAATGACAACGAGAGGTTCATAGTCACCAGAGTTTGCAGTCGCCTGTTCATAGGCGTCCCATATATTTAGCTTCTCTACGTTCTTGCACTCAATACTATGAGGAAATTTTGATCTGGCGGCGCGGGCCATAATCAAATCTTCTCCACCAGCACCCATAGATCTGCTTTCTATATCCTCAGGATGAACTTCAAGCATTTCTATTAGTTTTTCTCTCACCCACTGCTGCAAACGACGACCTTTTGCTTTAGCAGATTGAACACGCATAAAAAAATACCTTCAACTGAAGGTATTTAGATTGATATTATATGGACCAGTTCCATCATTCATATTTCTGTTCCAATTTTTTGATAATTTATTAATCAAAACATTATTTGCTAGCATTTCTTGAACTTGTTTTGGAACGGATAAAAGAAAACTATTTGTACTATATCTAACTCCTGTCTCTACTGGGCTAACTTCATGAACCCAAAAGTAATCAGCAGGCCAAATCATCATCTCTCCTTTTTTTAATTGTACTTCGTAAGCACCATTAAAAAATTTAAAGTTACCACCAGTGTAACCATCATTCAAATTAAATGTGATGCTTCCATATACAAAAGGATCATGATCACTGTGCGGATGTATTTTATTTCCAATATCATATTTAAGTAGTCTGTAAATATGAGAGTACAAAAAACATTTTTTCAATTGAGGCATATGAAAATAATTAAATCCTTCAAGATGCTTCAAGTATAAATTAACAGCTTGTTCAGTTTTTTGATGAACTAGATCAAAGCAATCTGTATGTTGAGTAAGAGTAACCCTTTTAAAACTAGAGTAGATATCTTCTCCAGTATTTGCATCTGGGCATCGTTCAAAATCATATTCCTGATTTCTTTTTTCATACTCATCGATGAGCATCTGACATTCTTTGTCACTCAAAAAATCAGGAACTCGATATATTAATTCTACAATATCAAACATCACAATTTAAATCCTGAGAATGTATCCTTAGTAATATCTTGTTTGATCCCACCGATTACATAACTTTCAACTTCTGTTTCTTGAGGAGCAACTTGTAATGCCCTAGATGATAACCAATGTTCTGTCCAAGGAAGAGGATTGCTATTTGCTGGAATATCAAATACAGGTTTTAATCCAATTGCTTTCATTCGTCTATTAGCAACCCACTCTACATATCTAGAAAGAAGCTTTGCATTCAATCCAATCATCGATCCATCCTTGAAAAGATAATCCGCCCAGATCTTTTCTTCTTCAACGCAACGCTTAAACATATCAACTACATTTTGTTCTTCTTCTTTAGCAATCCGTGTCATGTCTGGATCATCACCTTCTTTCCATTTGTTGAGAATATTTTGGGTGATAGTCATATGTTGACTTTCGTCTCTGGCGATAAGTCCAATGATTTTTGCGTTTCCTTCCATAATCTTAAGTTCACCAAAAGCGAAAGAGCAGGCAAACGATACGTAGAACCGAACTCCTTCGAGGATATATACGTTTGCAATTGCTCGATATAGTTTTCTTTTGAGGTCATATAATGTTTCTTGTGCTGAAGGTACTTGTTCTAAAGCATGTTCCCATTGATGTCCTGCACCCCACTCAGTTGCTGCCGAGAGGAATTCATCATATGCTTCAGTTACACTTTTTGCTCTCTCCAAAATCTTATCATCTTTGATAATTGTATCGAGAACTTCTGATGGATCCGAATAAACATTCTTGATAATGTAAGTATATGAACGGGAATGAATCATCTCCATCGTTTCCCAGATTTTCATACATCCTTCCAGTTCAGGAAGAGAACAATATGGGGAGAATGCCATACCAGGACCACGACCCTGAACACTATCAAGCATGATTTGATACTTTAAATTAGAAGTAAAAATATGCTTTTGTTCTGGAGGAAGACTTTGATAGTCTGCACGATCCTTCTGAAGAGACACCTCTTCGGGTCTCCAGAAGTATCCAAGTTGCTGTTGAGTAAGTTTATCGAATACAGGATACTTAAAGGTATCATAGCGTTGAACACCAAGAGGTGCTCCAAAAAACATTGGTTGTTTAGTAGTATCTACAACAGCAGTATTAAAAACTGTCATTCCTTTGATAGTCCTTTCTTGTGGTCCACTTACTCTAAATTTTGCAACTGTCACAGTCTTCTTCCTCCTGTAGGTTTAAGATATCTTTTAACATTGCTTCAATATCTTGAAGCTTTTCTTCTGCTACTTCATCAGTCTTAACATCATATGTGTTCTGATAGTAGGATGTTTTCCATCCGTACTTATATGTAGTTAATAGATCATTTGCCATCACTGACACAGGAACTTCATTATCGGCATAATTTTCTGGATTATACGACCAGTTTCCAGATATCGCTTGATCAAAGAACTTTTGCATAACAGCAATAATATTAATATAACCACTATTGTTAGGCATATCCCAAAGGAGCGTATAATTGTTCTTAAGTGTTTGATACTGTGGAACAACCTGCTTGAGAGGTCCTTTCTTTGATTTTTTAATGGACAAGTAATCTCTAGGTGGTTCGATACCGTTAGTTTCATTTGACACAACGGAACTGCTCTCCGATGGCATCTGTGCGGACAATGTTGAATGTCGTAGACCATATGCCTGAATGTCGGCACGTAAAACATCCCATTCATATCTCAAGGTTGGATCACAGATTTCATCGACATCACGCTTGTAGGTATCGATTGGCAGGATACCTTGAGAATACTTTGTGCGATTGAAGTATCCACAGGCACCTTTCTCCTTGGCAAGTTGGTTGGAAGACTTGAGGAGATAGAACTGGAAAGCTTCAGTAAGGTTGTGGACGAGTTGCCATGCATTGGGATCATCGTAGTGTTCTCCTTGACGTGCGAGATAGTGTGCTAAACCAATATAACCAATGCCAAGAGAACGACGATTCTTGGTGCTCACTTCTGCTGCTGTGATAGGATAATTTTGATAATCAATCAGTTCCTCAAGACCACGAACAGCAAGATCACAAAGCTCTTCCAGTTCATCAAGGTTCTTTAGTTTACCGACATTGATAGCAGAAAGAATGCACAGTGCGATCTCACCGTCACCATCAATATGCTGTAAAGGATCCGTAGGAAGAGTAATTTCCTGACAGAGATTACTCATATTCACCTTATCTAAGAATGACGAGTGAGAGTTGCAATGGTCGATATTCATGATATAAACACGACCAGTTTCAGCACGTTCTTTTAGAAGATCGAGAATGAGTTCTTGAGCTCGGATAGTTTTTCTTGGAATAGATTCATCTCGTTCATAACGTACATATAAATTGTCAAATCGATTAGTACCAAAAGCATCATACAAACCAGGAACGTCGTGTGGAGAGAAAAGCGTAATGTCTCCATCTTGAATGAATCGTTCATAGAAGATCTTGCTGATTTGAATACTATAATCTAACTTACGAACGCGATTATCTTCGGTTCCTTTATTATTTTTTAAAACAATAATATCTTCTATTTCTTGGTGCCAGATTGGGAAGTGGACTGTCGCGGATCCACCTCGTATGCCATTTTGCGTGCAACATCTGACAGTCGCTTCAAACTTCTTGAGAAATGGTATAACACCTGTGTGTTGAACTTCTCCCCCTCGGATTTTACTGTTGATGCCACGGATGCGACCAGCGTTGATGCCGATCCCCGCCCTCTGTGCAACGTATCTGCCAATAGCCATATCACTGCTAAAGATACTATCGAGGGTGTCATCAACGTCAACAAGGACACAGCTAGCAAATTGTCTAAGCGGAGTTCGCACTCCTGCCATGATGGGGGTTGGAATGTTGATCTTGTGTTTGGAGATTGCATTGTAATAACGGCGAATGTAATCCATTCTATTTGCTGATGGATATTCTGCAAATAGCGTGAGGGCAATCATCATGTACATGTACTGAGGGGTTTCATAAATCTCACCATTACTTCTGTCCTGCACAAGGTACTTATCAACGACTTGACGTAGACCTGCATAAGTGAACAGATAGTCACGATCATGATCAATCCAACTATTAATTTTTGACCACTCTTCATCACTATACTTATCTAGGATTTCTTCATCATATACTTTATTTACGGTGGTGTTATATAGTGCTACATCATAAATGGTTGGCATTCCCTCTTTCCAAATATTCTTATGGAACACTTGTTTACGTAAAGAAAAAAGTAGCAGTCGCGAAGCAACATATTGATAATTAGGATTATCTAGAGAAATTAAATCAGATGCAGATCTAATCAAAATCTCTTGAATTTTTTCAGTAGTGATGCCATCAAAAAATTGCAGGTTGGCATTCATCTCTACTTGACTTTCAGACACCCCTGCAAGACCCTCACACGCCTCTTCAACCATTCTATGAAGTTTGTCTAGGTTGAGAAGTTCAATCGTTCCCTCTCGTTTCTTAACATTAATGCTCATACTTTTTTCCACTCGTTTAGTTTAAGTTTTGCTTCTAATCCACTGTAGACATTAGATTTTACCACATTTTGAACATCTAGTCCAGATAAAAACATATCATTTAAATCTTTTTCTTTTACACTAGATGGCCAGATGACGACTTTTCCTCCTCTGGAAATGGTAGAGGAATAACGGGCAACGATCTGGGCATTGCGGGGTTCGTTATCATAGACCCAAACAGGATCGCTAATCCCCCAGTCACGAAGATTAACATCAGCTCCACACATAGCAACCGCGTTGCAAATGAAGAGGGAATCAAATGGTCCTTCAGTGACATAGACTGTTTTTGTTTCATCTATCCTATCCAATCCGAAAAGTTTTGGTTTGGTTTCATCTAAAATGATTGTGATATACCGCAGCTTAGATTTTGGTGCAAGAGATCTCCCCTGATAACCAAACATGGTTCCTTCTTTATCCTTGAGTGGGATTATAATTCTTGCGCTGTCTTGCTTGAGGTTGTCAAAGATTTTCTTTTGTTTGTTTGTCCAGTCTTTGAACTTCGGACAATAGTAGAAGTAATCTAAATCTTTGATACCACGTCCCTCAAGATATTCTCTTGCTGGGTGTGTAATATTTAGTTCGGAGATTTTGTCCAGATCGATACTATTTTCACGTTTGCTAAAAAACTTTGGTTCCTGAAAATTGAAGGTAGGATCTGGAGTTTGAGATCCTTTGCCAGTTAATCCTTCTTTATATCTCTCCATCACATATTGATCATGTAATAAAATATCCTGATCTTTTAGGAAGTTTGTAAAAGTTCTTCCCATACCACAATTATGGCACTTGAAGACAAAATCATTTTTTATTTTGAACAAGTATCCACGTGCTTTATTCTTTTTCTTCTGACTATCACCACAGTAAGGACACCTGAAGTTATACAGGTCTGCTTTCTTACGAGTAAAAAGAAGTAATCGCGAAGATACTAATTGGATATATTTTACATCAATAAAAGAACTCACTTAATTTGTGCTGGCGTACTTCCACCCATAGTAGCACCGCCGTTTCCAGTTGTCAAGATATTACCAAAGAATGTAGCTGAACCAATAACAACAGTAGCAGCAGTAGCGATGCCAATAGTTATCCAACGAAACTTTGAAAGTTCGTCAATTCTTTTTTCAAGTTTGTCTAGTTTAGAATTAATTCCTTTAATTAATTCTATGATTGCAGCATCTGCTTTATCAGATTGTTCTAATCTGTTTTCGTGACGCTCTAGTATAAGGGCAACTGCTTGATTACCCTCACTGATTTTATCTACTGCTCTCTCAAGTTTGTCAAGCATCTCCTTAGAGAGATCTTCATATATTTGAAACTTGGCTTCTAAAACTTCTATGTCCTTACCAACTCCAAACATACTTACCTCGTTATTAAACGTTTCTTACAGCAAAGTCTAATGCAGATTGGAATGTAGCAGCATCCTTGTTTAACATATATCTAAACTGATTTTGCTTTTCATCGTCAAGTTGTGCATATGCTGCTGCAATTCTTTTTGCCGAGAAGTTATCTAGATTCTGGCTACTACCATCTCCAAAAGTAATCTTAGCAAAAGATGCTTCTCCTCTTGGGTTTAGTTCGGAAGTTGCCACCTGAAGAGCAACATCGAGAGCATCTAGTTGTGTAGTTTCAGTCATAATTTCACCTGTTGGTTCATAAGAATTTTTTAGTTGAGCTTTTTGTTGCTGATCAGAAGCTTTCTTTTTAAAGTCTGCTAATCGAGCTTTCATCAATGTATCCATTTCTTTAGTTTTGCTTTGCATCTTCTTCTTAGCTTCTTCACGCTTTTTCTGAAGATCTTTTGCTCTGTTCAGTTTTTTCTGCTGAGCAATTTGCTTCTGTGCTCTCTCTGTTTCTGAGGGAGCAGCTTCAAGAATTGGTTGTTCTAGTTCTTCTTTCATTTTCTTGCGTTTTGAAATACGAGAGAGCATTTGTTTCGCACCTTTAGTGCGACCGTCTATTTTATCTTGATTTGCTTTTTTGTACTTACGATGTGAGCGAGGATTTACAAATACAAAAGCTGGCGGCATTGACAGGGATGCTCCGTTTCCTGCCATCATTTCATTTAAATTAGGTTTAGAGTTTTCAGACATTCCTCGTCAATATTTTCTGTAAGTGGTTTTGGTAGTCTATTTAAAAATAATAAAAATGCTTTTAGCATCGGCCAATACGTCGCTTCTATTTTAAAAAATAAAAGAGGTGTAGCAGCATCATCAAATACATTATACAATATAATTATATGATTTAAAATAAGATGAGTTTTCAATTCACCAGTTGTTTCATATCTACGAAATAATCTTTTAATATATTTAAATCGATTCAAATCTTCATCAAAATCTTCTCTTGTTACAGAAGAAGGATTATCATAATGTTTGATAGCAAAAAATAACCAATTTTCTTTCGTCAATTCACTGAAGTTCATACATTATCAGGTGCCGAATGTGAGGGTAACTTCGTTAGAGATTACTTCAGTAGCACCAGCAGTTGAATTTAGTTTGACACGATATTCATGACCATTGGCAGAAGCAGTCTGTCCAGCGAGAACAAGTGAAGCACTTGTAGCACCAGAAACGTTTGTAAATCTACCACCAGTAGTTGTTCTACGCTGCCACTGGAAGGTGACAGATCCAACAGTAGCTGCAGCAACCACGGTGAATGTAGCATCGCCTTGAGAAGTTGTCTGGTTTGTTGGTTGTGTAGTGATGGTGATTGTGGATGTTACGTCTGCTGCGGTGGTGTCATCAGCTTGTGTCTCGTCAGCATTTGCTTCTGGATTTGCAAGAGTTACAAGATGCTCGCACTTGTGTCTAGTGCGACCCTCACAATCTGTGTAAGTATAGTAAGACCACCAACCAGGAGCATTGATGCCACGCAATTTATTTTCTGATAATGCAGCTTCAGTATCATCTACAAACACAATAGTTTTTGCTTGTGATGAAGCAGCAATGCCTATACCAGCTTTTGCCACATCAGCGTTGCTATCAGTTCTTCCGTACAGAGACATTTAATTTCTCCAATTAGTATCTACTTTTCTAATGTTATTTATAAAAAAAGGGGTTCTTATGAACCCCGCTTATTTAATATTGTTTTCAAGAACAACTGCACAAAATCTAATATGCCGTTTGCTTTTGTTCTTTTTGTTTTTGATAACCACTCAGATAATGAGAGAAGAAATCCAAAAACAATAGTGACGCCCCAGTTAGTTACAAAGCAGGTAATCATGCTTGTGGTGTAAAGAGTTTATCTTTTACAAGAGTAAGTACTACATCATCAATGCTATTATCAGTTGACTTCACATACTTAGTTAAAAGTTCAATAACAAGATTTTTAACTGCTGGATGCGTAGCAATTTGAATAAGTAGTGGTTTTACCACTGCGATTACTGCGCCCATGGTGCCCTCCGTATAAAAAGAGTATATTATTATTTAGACTTTAGACTTAGAAATATACTTACTTGTTTTTTTATCGTAATCATCTCCAACCTTTACAGGTATCTCAGGCATTACTTCAACAGTTTCTTTTTTCTTTCCTTTTTTCTTTGGAGTGTCCTCGCAGGGACACTCCTCATTCACTTTTTTTCAGACTTTCCTTTTGCAGCAAGGATCTTACCAATCTTCTTACGACGAGCATGGAGATAACTATCTGACTTATCCTTATCACCATCGTTATCGATGTCTCCATCTTCTTTACCAACTGGATCCATCTTCTCGCCAATCACTTTGAACTTGACGTTATCCATTTCTCCAAGTTGCTCAAGTCTCTCGGAAACTTCAGACCACAATTGATTAGCAGTATCTACATCATATCCTTCTTTCTTGGCAGTCTTTGCTGCTTTCTTGAAGGCATCCTTTGCTGGATAATCTTCGTGTCCTGGTTTAGCAGGTGCTTCTCCACGCTTGCGCTTGGCATGGATGTTAGCATACAAACCATTCTTCTCTTCAATGTAATTTAGCATATGTCCATATGTAGCAGTTGGAGATGTGTTTTCATCAAGGATGAGTTCTCCAAATGGTTCGTAACCAGCTTTTACACAGTTGTTTACTTCCTTACCACCCTTCATCTTGGTGCCCGCTTTTCTATATCCCTTCCAACAGGTTTTAGATCCATTATCATCAACCCCATCCATTTTTTCAAACACATAGTGAACGCCTTCCACATGAATATTAAAAGCTTCTTTTACCTTTTCTTTTTTCTCTTCTGCTTTTCCTTCCTTATGCTTCTTCTCTCCGTATCCTTCTTTGGCAACTACACTAGTGTACTGAATTGTAGCGCCATGAGACTGCTTTACACCTGCACCTGTGCGTAAGTCTACAGCAGGATCTGCAGCACCTGCATTTGCTTTAGGATCTTTCTTTGTAAAAGTATCTTCACCTCCTTTCTTTTGAAGAGATGGAATACCTTCTTCAGAAATACTTGACTGCTGAAATCCTTCTCCACCCATCCAACGAGTGTAAGATTCCATTAATGCTTGTGAAAATTCATCATTATGACGAACACTAGTTGTTGGTTTTTGTCTTTCCATTTGTAAAGATACTACTTTTCCTTTCTTTATTTATAGTTTCTGATAAATTAACATGCCTGATATCCTTTACCCAGTCACGAAACATCCTTCCATCTTCAGTAACAACGATTGCATAGTTACCACCCACACGATGAATAGTTCCCCTCTCACTATTACGTGATGACATAACAAAGTCGCCCTCCTTGAACACCTCTTGCTGGCGTTGTTGTTGGCGTAGTGCTTCTTCTCGTAGTTTTTTGAAATCTTTCATTTGAAATTTTTTGGCAGACTTGCTGCTATCTCTGACATTAATTTTTGGCAATCTCTATCATTTAATGCTCTAGGAATACCAGAACGAAAAGTTTTGAAGTCACTAGCAAATGCTGCTCTCCTCATTTTTGTTCCCGATATGGCGAATGTATCACCATCTGCATCCCTGCTTCCCGAAGATTCAATACTAATCTTTCGGAACGAAAAATCTTTTCCGTTGTATTTATGGAGGAACTGCATGGCGGATACTCGATCAGACCCCACAAGAAAAACCACTTCATCATATCCAGCTAGCATTAGATCTTGTAAAATTTCTACTGGTTGTTTAGGACCAGAATATATTTTACCTCTATGTTCTGGAAACATCTTTTCCATGTAATATAACTTACGATCTGGAGGAAGAGGGTTGTTTCCTTTAGTGTCCGAAGTTTGTGAAATATAAATGCGATAATCGTTTGTGCCAGCAGCTTGCTTGACACCAGCAAAGTTTTCTTTATGTCCTGTCGTTGGTGGTTGAAATCTACCAAAAGTAAAGTAGCAAACCTTTCCTTCTAACGCCATTGTTTTTGTAGGGTGAAATTGTTGTATGCAAACTCAAGACGATTAACAAATTTAATCATGCTACCATCTTTATGCAAGACGTATCCTTCAGGAGACGTAACTTTATAACCATTATCAGTTTGCACGAAAGTTCTAAACTCTTCAAGATGATCTAATTTATCTATAACCATTTGCTTGACTGACTGTAACTCTTTGTATAAAGCAATCACCGTCTTAATCTTATAGACATTATCAAGCAAGTAGTTTTCACTCTTATAAACTAAAACACGTTTCTTAGTTAGGTTGTCTACTGTCTTGATCTTAGCAAGTTCTGCGGACATCTTTGTATGATAAAAGTTGATGAGTTCGTTGATTGTTTCATCAATGTTAGTAATGCTTCTAGCATTCTTGATCTCACTATTGAAGAATTGCTTGAGATAAGAAGAGATATGAAACTTTGCATCACCCGTTGTGCCAAAGTTGCTTACTAAATCATCAAGAAAATCACCACATAGTTGAGACATTCTTTCTATTTTCAAAATAGATGCTTCAAATTTTCTCATTTCTTCTCTAGAAAATCCTACCCTATTCATAGGTGTATCGTTTTTTACAACTAAAACTTCACTGATAG
>Ga0194118_10006727_pt1 | contig 11326 bp, 8 predicted proteins | sample TA2MahsurfametaG_2_FD_148662 | JGI IMG/M metagenome (GOLD analysis project Ga0194118, IMG submission 148662) | Freshwater microbial communities from Lake Tanganyika, Tanzania - TA2015013 Mahale N5 surface | ecosystem: Environmental > Aquatic > Freshwater > Lake | place: Tanzania: Lake Tanganyika...
GCGACACTGCGCTCGTCCACGAAAAGTTTCCACGCTTCGCAGAGCGTGGGCGCAGTGGTATCTGCGCGATAGGATGCGTCCATCGGTCCAGTAGAGGTGGGTCGATCAAGGATCAGGGTGTTGGCGCACCGCTGATCCTTTCTTTTCTAGCACACTACTGGCTTCGTTGTCACCAGGGCACGCCAGAGGCTTTAGTGGGCTGGCGCTGTTCAGCAATGTTGGCTTCAAGGGCAGCTTGGATTTCGGCTACCTTTTCGTCGCCGCCTAGGGCTTCTTGTGTCCAAGACACCACCAAGTCCTCTGTCAAATCAGCGTAAGGAATCAGTTCTTCCGGGCGTTGAAAGCCAACAGAGCCGTATGCGCCAGCGGAATAGGTGCCGTCATTCGCGTCCACGGTGTAATGCGACACAAATACAAAACCGTCACTACATTCACGCTCAAGTTGCGCAATCTTCCAGGTGAAGACCGTGGTGGGCGCGGCAGGCGCCGAGGTTGATTTGGCCATGATGCAGAGCCGTTCTGTAGGATTTTACTGGGGTTGAGCCGGTATGACTAGGACGGTTGCCCGTCCATCATCAACGGGAGGCGCCTGCACTGGATCGCCAACATCGTCCTAATTACTCAGGTCAAGGCTGGCTTCGCAATATTCTTCCCAGGCGGTGTCAGGCATAGTAGTGAAGGGGACTACTAGCTGAGGCGGTAGCTGATGAACGTGTTGGAAGCAGTGCGACGTGCGGCAAAACGACCGGAAGCACCAGCGGCAATGGTGGCAGCACCAACAATGGTGTGATTAGTACCAGCGCCAATGGTGCAAGTACCAGAGCCGGTATTGATCACGGAATATTCAAAGGTAAAGTTGGTGTAGAGACTATTTAGAGCAAAGCCACCTTCCGTTAGTGTCCCTGTGGGAAGGGTCAAAGTGGCAGCGATTCCGGTGTACTGAATGATGCCAGTCTTCAGTTGAGCAACGGTAAGTGTCGCGGCTGCAGCTATGGACGTAACATCTGGTTGGTTGTAGCAAATAACGCGGTCGTTTGTAATGCGTAAAGCTTCGGTTGGAGAACTCGCTCCGTCTGCGGTAACCAAGAACATCAGGCGGCCTGGCATGTCATTAGAGCCAGGAGTGCCGTCTACAAAGGCCGCAATACGTGCTGCTGGAGTATTCAAATCTGTGCCATCGTCTCCACTAAAAACCAGTTGCCCTATCTCATCATTGTTTTGAACAATCGTTCCAGCGGCAACTGTTGAGTTTCTGCTTTTGCCAAGAATTAGCGCCGGACCGAACTGGTCATTATTAAACCTTGCGACTGATATTGAGGCCCCGTTGGTAGTCGTAGTTGAGTGTATTTCAACGCCCGCAGTAACAGTATTGACGGCCAATGCACTAGACGTGCCAACTAACAGGCGTCCACTGGAGTCGACTTGAACACTACTTGCAGGTGCGCTGCCATTAACAAAGAACGCATCATTGACGCCTGCCGCGCCAGCACCCTTGACGCGGAATCCGCCGCTGGAGTCGATGCGGGCGCGTTCGGTGGCATTTTGAATAAATAAAACGGCATCATTGCTCTGAGCGCCAATGCCAACTGCGCCTGAATAACCCGCCTGTAGGCGAGCATCTATTGTTCCGCTTGTAGAACGAATTGCCCCAACAACATCCAGTGGCACGCCAGGGGTCTCGGTGCCAATCCCTACTCGCTGTGCCCCGTCAATGGTCATTGCAGTGGTTTCGCTACCGGTTGCAAACTGCAACCTGCCGCTACCACTAATATCAACGTGGTAACCCTTAATTGAACAGGCTACTTTTGCGCCACCAGACGCATCGTTTGTGTAATACTCAACGCCTCCAATGTAGCGGTCAACAGAGCCAATGGTTGCTGGGTCATTGATTCGGATGGTTGCATCTGTAGAAGAAGAAATTTCCAGCAGTTTGCTAGGCGAACTAGTCCCTATGCCTACGTTGCCTGAGCCAAGAATAGATAGCTTGGCACTGCCGCCAGCTACAATCATATCAAGTCTTTCGGCAGCTCCTGTAGCTGAATGATTGTAAGTAATACCACCACGAACAATCTGACTCTTTAAGAAGACAATCTTGGGAGTGCTGGAATCGCCAGTTGTGTCGATCTGCAGGCTAGTCTCTGGACTATTGGAAAAGGAAGAGGAGATACGTATGCTTGTGTTGCCAGTACTGGCTACATGAACATTACTGGCAGGCGAACTAGTCCCTATGCCTACTCGATCTGTTGAGGCGTCAACAAATAGCAGGTTTGCATTTGTATCGCCTTCAACCCTGAAATCAATATCATTTCCTGCATCATTAAACACCACCTCGCTAGTGCCAATTTTGAGGCGTTCAACACTGTTAGTACTGATGGCTATTTGGTCTGAGCCGGGTGAAAAAATGCCGGTGTCGATGTCGCCAGTAAAGGTGACGGTGGGGGCGCCAGCAATTCCGAGAGCGTGGCTAACAACCCCGCTAGAAATGTTGAGGTTGCCAGTGATCGTGCCACCGGTCTTGGGCAGTGCTGCGTTGGCTAAGTCGTAGGCGCTTTTGACTGAGTTAGGAGTTGCTGCCGTGCTTGTGCTCGTGGAACTAGTCGAGTTAGTCAGTTGCAACTTGCCCGCAGTTGATGTTGTGCCGCTAACTACGGTGGCGACGCCACTGCTATTGAGTGTTACATCACCACTCAGCGTGGTGCTAGTGGGCACGTTGCTGGCATTGCCGAGTAAGACGTTGCCAGCGGTGAGGTTGGCAAGTTTGCTGTATGCAATCGCGGCTGATGGGTTGATGTCTGCGTTGCCAATGGTGGCGTCGGCAATCATCGTGCTCGTGACGCTGCCAGTGTCACCCGTGGTGATGACCGTGCCGGTGACATTAGGAAATGTAATTGTCCGGTCTGCTGTCGGATCCACCACTGTCAAGGTGGTTTCATAAGCATCGGCAGTGCTGCCTTCAAATGTCAGACTGCCGGCGGTTCCAATTTCAAGGTTGCCGGTAACCGTTCCGCCAGCCTTGGCAAGCTTTTCATCGTCCAGTTCCTGAATTGCAATTTGGACGTTGGTGGCGGCGATTCCGCCGTAAGGCGTAAAACTGATATTGCTGGCGATCTGACCGGCAATGGCATTGGAAACGTCGATTAGCTCCCACGCAGTACCACTAGACACACACATGTCCGGCGGTGCTAATGCAACAGCAGGTGCAGGCGCTGTGCCCGTACCTGAATCTGATACCACCACGTAATAACGCAGGTTGGAGTTTGAGGCTGCCGGCAAAGCAGATCCAACAACAAGCCCTGCAGCTGTGCCTGCAGCTGTAACTGATTTGACCTGATTGAGGTTGGCGTTGTAGGTGCCGGCGTAGATCAATTCGCCAGCGGTGATGGTAATCGGCTGATATGCCGCACCGTCATACAGGTACAGGTCACCATTCAGCGCATCAAAGAACATTTGTCCTTTGAACTGAGCCACGGGAAACGTGACAACGCCAGCGGTGTTGTTAGCGCCACCAAACTGCACTGTTGAGTTATCTGCCAGCTTGTCGCCCGTAATGCTGTTGGTGCCAAGCAAGCTCACGCTCAGCGTGCCGCTGTTGATTTTGCTGGCGGGCAGGTTTGGAATATCTGTCTCAAGCAGTGACTGCGCTGCTGTGATATGCCCTTGCGCGTCAAAGGTGACTTTGGACGCTGTGCCCGCAGTGACGGCGTTGCTGTGATTTAACGTGCCACCGCCGCCAGCAGTCAGACCCGTGCCAGGTACAACGGCGCCTTTGTCTACGGACGTGGCAGCTGGCAGGTCTGCAGCAGTAATTGCGCGACCCGCAGTAACAAGCCCCTTGGTGCTGTATTGCACCACGCCAAAGACATTGCCGCTGGCGCTGATCGTGTTATCAATAACGATCTGATTGCCGGACATTGTGAGTCCAGCACCGTCAACGACAACAGCGCCTTTGCCGCTTGTGCTCGCAGTAGGCAGGTCACCACTTGCAATTTGGCGGTAGCTGACCGCACCTGCGCTTGCTGTAGGACCAGCGAGAAATTGAGCCGCTGTGCCAGTGTTATCAAGCGAGGTGGTGATCGTGACCGTATCGCCAGAGGTGGCAATGCTTAGGTTGACGATGCCGGCACTGTCGCCAACAACGGTGTTGATCGAACCGGCTGCCTTGAAACTGACCCATGTGCTGCCGTTCCAGCAGTAAACCTTGCTGTCGTCAGTGTCCAGTGCAAGCTGACCGACAAAAGCACCACTTCCCGGCAGGGTGGTGACTAGATCAACGGTGGATTCGTCAGCAAGTTTTGCGGCAGTAACGCTGTCGCTCGCAAGTTTCGTTGCACTGATGCCACCGTTGGCGATGTTGGTGCCTGCAATGGTGCCGGCACTGAACAGAATCTTGGCGCCGGGGATGGTGGCGTCTGCAATCAGGGTGACGCCCTTACCGATGGCATCTTGGATTGTGATCTTTTTGGTCTCGCTTGCAGAGACATCAACGATGGGCAGAAGATCAGTAGCCCCAAGGTCGGCACCTAACAGCGCCGGTAGTTCCGAGATACGTAAGTCAGCCATGCTGCTATCCGCCCGTTAGTCAGGAAACTCTTTTAAAAGGCTAGCAGCGGTGTCTTGCTCCAGTCGGATGTCGCCAGTGTCCTCCTGTAGGACTTTATCAATTGGGATCGTTTTTGCACGCAAACGTATTGGACCTGTCGTTACAAAATCAGCCGCAATTTCTACAACATTGCCTGGAGTAAAGTTGACGCCCGCTTGACTGATTACAGCGTCACACTCGTACCAGATTTCGTCGTTGTAGCTTGTTGCATTTCCATCTCCGGTATTCTGTGCTTTGAGGTAAAATTTGCCCGAAAATTCAGATCCTACCTCGGTGCGAATTGCAAGTTGCAGTAGATAATTTGCGTTTTCACCGGGCTGGGCTTTGGCGTAGAGGGGTAAATAATCCCAGAAGGCACGAAACGAGCCGCTGCCTGAAATTAGGCTGGAAAACTGCGATCTGAACTCGTCTCCGAGTGCCGTAGTATCAACAACATCTCGGTTTGTATTTAGTTCAAAGTATGAGCATTGCGCCAAGATATTTGGAATATCATTTACAATAGTTACTTTGATAGGGATGGCAGTAATAATTTCTTCCAAAGTTATTGCGCTGGAAAGGGCACCCTCAAGTGCAGCGTCAAATGTTGAATACAGACGTATACCGCCAAGCTCATCAACGTGGATATACCAGCTGCCGGCAGTCTGTTTTGTTCCTATACCCCAAGCATTTGCAGCGACAAATTCAAGCAAGCTGCCGTCGGTGCTTTTAATTTCAATGCGGTCGCCACTTGTCAAAAAACCGGTGTCAAAATCAAAGCTAAAACGCTTGCGGCTTGTGTTTACGTCGCCGGAATTTACAACGGATGTTTTAATGTTTCCGTCCGACTTTCGGGTCAGCTCGACATAACCGTAGTGACCAAAATAGACGCTCATCAGATTGTCACCGTGGTAGGCATACCAGTAACTTGGAAACTGATCTGAGCGCGGCTAATGTCGCCTACTGTTGCGCCAATGGAAACAGAACTGATGAACGCATTGAAAGTAATGTCGCTGTTTACTCCGCCATCGCTCAGGCGCAGAGTGAGTTGAACTTTGTCGGTTTCGGTGACCTCGGAGGTTTTAATGACTGAACGCAAAAACGTGCTGGCGTCGTTTCGTCCTGCGTCGTCCTTGTAGTACAACAGATTCGCGCTACCCGTAAATGTCTGGATGCCGGGTGCGTAAGTACGCTCGCATTGCCCCAGCGTTGTCGTATCTAGCAATTCCAGCTCACCCTGAAGGCTCCAGTCAGAAACTTTCAGTTGCGTCGTACCGTTCAGCAGAAGGCTGCCATCACGCCCTGTATAGGTCTTAGCCATTAGGTGACGCCAATCAACTCCACTTTAACGGTGGACTTTCCACAAGGCAGTGCCGTTATTTGGGGCGGTCCTGCGTAGCGGTAGGCAGCGCCACTACTGCCAGGAGACAAAGCGTTTGGACTACCAGCCCACCCTGCGTAAACAGCCGCTGGCACTGAAAATGTGTAAAACGTACCGTTTGTCTCGTTGTAGTGGCTTAAAAATTGCTCTGCTTCTGTATCCGCAATATTTTCATAGCTCAGGCTGAGCTTGGCGTTGCTGCGGCGATTGCCGTAACGGATTCGGACTTCTGCGCCAGATAAAGTCTGGTACGGGCGAACAGGCCAATCACCTGCCTCGTAGTTGCGTGCGCTGGGGTAAATCGTTGGGAAAGCCATAATCAGGCAGCAGCCTCGCCCACCACAATCATACCGGCTCCGTTTGCGTCTGACTGTAGAGTCGTTGGGAACTCTGTAGCTGTGACAGTTACCAATCCCTCCTCATCGAGTTCAACCTGCTCAATTAGGTAAGTTTTTGTTGTGATTGAAGAGCTTTGTTGACTAAATAGTGCACCAAACAGTTGCGCGTCGGCAGTAATTCCGTCGTTTAATGTCAGCGTGCCAGTGCTGACATCGGGATCACCAGACTTGTAGTAGACGATGGGGTACGAACCATTTGCGAGTGGGGTAACGCTTGTGACTACGCCGGTAGAAGAAATTACGCCGTTGCCAGTGCTGTTAATCACGTTTTGCTCCACAGCAACTTTGATGTAATTCCCGGGAGCAATGCCGCCGGCGCTATCAGGAACCGTCTTGAAGGTGATACCGTGCGTAACGCGACGACGAATAGCCAAGAAGTATTGCGCTACTTGAATTGCGTGATTGCGGCTTGTGCAATACGCCGACATATCAAAAGTTTCGATTGGTGCTGAACTTGGTACATTTGAGTAACGAACCCGTACCGATTCCAAAACAGGTAGTGCGTTTTTAGAGTAATGACGACGATAAACCATCATTGCCTGAAAATCACGGCGTTGATCAAGTGGCAGGTAAGTCAGGCTGAAACTTCCTTGGACAATGTTTCCGGCAGTAAAAATATTGGTGATGTTTGGTAGTCCGCTTGGCAGTGCGGGCATCAGAGAAAATTTGCCGTTGGCGACTACAAAATTCAGCATGAAGTACGGCGCCAAAGAGGTTATGTAGCTACGAATATTTGCCGACTCGCTGATAACGCCATCAAACAATAGGCCACGAGCATTGCAATAGCTGGTTGCCGCACTAAATGAACCGGTGTCAACGATCCTTGAATCAATACTGGAGGAGCGACTAAGTAGGTATTGCACCAGCTCTGGAAAACTATTGCTGTTATTAATGCCGCTGGCAATCCAAAAGCGAGGTTGATCCAGTGAACGAATATTGCGACCGGAGCGAATCGACAAGCCTGCCATTGTGATGTCGCTGTAGGTAGCCACCGGATTTGGTGTGATCATCTCGTTGACGTACACGACTTGGTGCTCAGGACCGCTATCGCAGCTGTGAGTGATCAGAGAACCATATTGACTAACTTCCGCAATACCAGTGGATTCTTCAAATACGCGAATATTTTTGGGCGTGGCTTTGTTGCGCATCTGGTCAAGTAGTTTGCACTCGCCAACGGTTATCGGTTCAACTGCTGCAAATACGCTGATTCCATTTGCCGTTATCGTTTGGAAGTTTGTTGATCCTGTTAGCCAATACAGTTCCGCGTTATCAGGTAGTCGATTAACAAATGCAGCTGGCATTGGCACTAGGCGAAACTCTAATGCCCGAAGGGAACCGTGGTTAATTGTAAGGTTGGTAAATTGATCAACTGGGCTTGATCCTCGCACGCAGAATCGTAACCCAGTTTTAATCCAGTTCTCAGCACCTGCCTCACGGAAATACAACGTAAATGCTGATGTTCGTACAAAATATTCAGACATTGTGCCTGATTGTACAGACACATTTGAATTATCGTAGGTATCAACTTGACTGCCGGATGGTAGTGATGTGAAATTACACAACCCATTGAACCGACCCCATACTTGACTACGAAGACCAATATGCGTAATTTCGCAGGCGCGTGTATTTTTAATCGCAGCAGAACTAAAACGGGCCAAATTATCAAATACCGCGCCAGCCGTTTTGTAAGACTGATCTGGGTTGCCAAAATGTAAGTTGACTTCACCTTCGCTTGTTTCTATGTATTTATCGCCAAGCACTCGCACATTTCCTGACTCAAGCACTTCAATACATTCCAACGTAATTATTTGATTTTCTGTTGGTAGCCATACCCCAACGCTGCGACCAACCACGCGCCAAACACTATTGTTGATGATCAGTGTTTCACCAAGCTGCAGCAGGTCATCTGAAGCCGCGCACTCACTGTTAATTGCATTTTTTATATCTTCTAAGTTTCCACCAGGGCCGTCGGTTCCCTCCACATATGTGCGTAGCGTATCTTTAGCAATTAAATACTTGATCCGTGTGCCAACACTGGCGCCAATACTTGTTTTAGATCCATATCCATATATCCCTTGGCGTCTGTAATAGCCGTATCCAAGGCCACCATTATTAGGAGGTTGGTTGGTAGGTTTGCCAGCAGCGTCTATGAAAAAACCGGCAACTTTTTTGCGGTCCAAGCGAAGTGAATCTTTTGATTTGCCATCAGAGTCTTTCATTATGGAGACTACTTTAAAATTAGAGCGATACTGTGTTCCGTTTGGCAGTGGATTGCTAACACCAAATTCTACATTATTGCTTGGTGAGTATGCCTGCGAAAACCCTGTTGGACCCAAACCAGTTGTGAAAATTTCTGTGTTGGTTTGTGGGTCGCCTGATGTAGGACCACTTTGAGTTCCATACAGTAAGTTGTCACGGCTGGGACGCCCTGCATTGTTCCACCAAAAAGCAAAACTCGCTGAACCTAATGAGTTCAGGGCGTTACTGCCTAAATAAACACCGGCTAATTCAGGCGCTGTAATACCACTTTCGCCAATGACCATCAGGATTTTCATCACCTGATGAGTGTTCTGGCTTAACATCCGCGACCATACCAAACGCGGACTTACCAAAACGCCACCAGTACCTTTATCGGCGTCATATTTTGTCCAGACAATCGGCACGGCATCGCCGTACTGTGCCATGTCAATAATGCTATCAAATCCACTTGTTTGGCTAAATCTGTCTACACCATTACGGTTTGCCAGTTGCACATTTCCACCACTGCCACCTTCTCTTAGGGATGGCATCCTTGGTTTTGGTGTTAGTAAGATACTGATTGCTGTTGAAGCAATTCCAAGAATAAGACTGACAGCAAGGCTTATTAAAAAAGGTTCACTGTTTTGTATTTCTGGAATGTGATCATATTCGGCAGGACGGATGCCGTTACGCTTTCGGGTCTCTTCAATAAACCATTCGTATTCCTGTTGGCTGCAACCCAGCAGGTCAATCAGTTGCTTTTCGTATGGAAGCAGTGGACGGCTGGCAATGCCGTTAAAGGGCACCAGGCTACTCGCCGGTTCAGGCTGCTGATGTGCAGTGCCCCGTGATCCCATACCGCTGCGAAGGCCCACCGATCCTCGGGGAACAGTAATACTTCACCATCGTAAGCGGGGCGGTCAACCCTGTACCCCCAATTCAAAAGGTCACGCACAACCAGGCGTTTTGACGCGGCGTACCAATCATGGTTGAAAGGCGGTGTTGCGATGCCTACGTCATTTAATGCGTGGTAGACGAGGTGAATGCAGTCAATGGTGCCGTTTGAGCCGTCTGCCCCGTATTCATAAGGCATCCCAATCAGGTCAATACACCCGAACATTGGCGGACGTTGGTAGCGGGCCAACGAGATCTGAGCTCAATGACCGAAAAGGTATGTCAGCACCAACGGCGTCCAAAACCGTACTGAGTTCAAGTTTTACTGTTTCTTCGTCCCAGCCAGCACTGGAGACTTGGCCAACGTAACTGTACAGGGTTCTATTTTGGTCGATAATTTTTACGTCAACGGTTGCGATCCAAATGCCGAGTGCAGCTTCAGTTGCCCAGGAACGAGATAACGAGTTGCTAGGGAATACCAGTGTTGCGGTAATGTTGTCGCCATTACGGTTGATTACGGCACCTGAGAAAGCAAAAGGCAGAAAACTACTGCCGTTTAGGTCATAATTTTGATAGTTCTGCCCATTGAGGTTGAGGTTGGCGCCGATTGTTAGTTCCATCAGATTCCGATCCGGCGGCGTACGCTAGGTGCATTCTGCAATCGACTAAGGGTACGTTGTTCACCTTGGCGAGCACCTTGTTGGGCAGCCTGCTGCATCCCGCGCTGGAATTGATCGGCGGTCACGTAGTCCACGCTGTTGATGCGCTCCACCGTGTAGCGAACATCAATGGTTCCAGGTGCCGTCGTAGCAGTACCGCCCATATCTGAACCGGAGTCGCTTGCGCCGGGGATAACACTAGATCCACGGGCACCGGCGGCGTAGCGGTTCATGGCGCCACGCATCTTGCTGGCGGGGATGACGTACTCATTTCCAGCTTCGCCAATCAGGGCATTGGTTGGACCTGTGACGAAGCCGCCTTCGGCAAAGATGCCACCCGGAGTTAGTGGTGCAGTACGCAAAGCACCAGCACCAGCAAGTCCTGGAAGGTCAAGCCCTGGACCACCTATACCAAAACCACCACCGAGAATTGACGAGAATAAAGAACGTAAAATTGAGATCGCTTGCAGTTTGATCGCTTCGGCAGCAATTTTTGCCGCCATATCAATGAAGTGACTGGCGATACTTTGGAAGAAATTAGCAAGCGCCTGTTCTGCAGTCATAGAACCCGAAACAATGCCTTTGAAGGACGCCTGGAAGGCATCTCCGATTGCACCGGCAGCACCAATAATTTGATTAGCAGGATTTGTAAGTTGCTTGAGATTTTTCTCGATTTGCTTAATTGCGTCTGGCAACGTCTGATCAAACATTGCTGCAAACGCTTCTTCTTGCCCTGTAAATGCAGTGGGCAGATTTTGGAATGCACTACGAAGAGCCTCAGCTAAATCCTCAGCGGCTTGTTTTTCAAGATTAAGTATGTCAAGTCGTCGAATCTCATTGTTTAGCGCCGTCAGATTTATTTTCTGCTCTTGATTTTTCAGCTCTGCAATCTGCCGCGCACGATCCTCAAATTGAAACTGAATTTCATTGCGTTTTTTCTCCGTTTCAGAAATCGTGCCAAGTTGCACAACCTGATGGGAAAATTGAACGCCAAGTTGATCGCCAGCTTTTAATGAACGCTCCAACTCCTCTGCCAGTCGCTTGGCTTCGCGTGCAGCTTTGTCCGCACCACCTTTACCACCAGAAGGCGCCAGCAATGCAGGAGGAGCGCCATCTGGAACAGACGGAGCGGTAGGCGCAGCAGCCACGCCCATGCCGGAAGTTACCAAGGATTTTCTTA
>Ga0194118_10006728_pt1 | contig 11325 bp, 9 predicted proteins | sample TA2MahsurfametaG_2_FD_148662 | JGI IMG/M metagenome (GOLD analysis project Ga0194118, IMG submission 148662) | Freshwater microbial communities from Lake Tanganyika, Tanzania - TA2015013 Mahale N5 surface | ecosystem: Environmental > Aquatic > Freshwater > Lake | place: Tanzania: Lake Tanganyika...
GGAAAAAAAGGGTGAAGTAATTGGATATGCCCACCTAGATCAAACCGATTTAGTGGCTGGCCCTTCAGTTGAGTTAGTGGTTGATCCAAAGTTTCGAGGCGCAGGGGTTGGTAAGCAATTATTAAGTAGGGCAATTGAGATTTGTGGCAAAGAGTTACGACTATGGGTGCATGGTGATCAGTCAGCAGCAAACGCACTTGCTACCTCCTTTGGCTTTGAAAAGATTAGAAAAGTTTTGCAGATGAGTAAACCACTTACCGATATCCAGCAATTACCAAAGGTAAATAAAATAAAGGTTGATCAAGATATTGTGATTAGAAGTTTTTTGCCTGGTATAGATAGTGATGCTTGGTTATCTTTAAATAACAAGGTGTTTAAAGAGCACCCTGAACAAGGAAATTGGAAATTAGCTGATTTAAATATGAGGCTAAAAGAAGAGTGGTTTGATGAGCAGGGCTTTTTTTTAGCTGAAATTAATCACAAAATAATTGGCTCAACCTGGACCAAGATTCATGGCTCTCACACTCACCAACATGAAGGGGAGGTAGTAAACCATGCACACCCTGCAATAGGTGAGATCTATATAACCGCAGTAGATCAGGAGTATTCAGGCCGTGGTATTGGTAAGGTATTAACAATTACCGCACTTAATTACTTAAAGTATCAAGGATTAAGTAATGCGATGTTATATGTGGATCTTGATAATAAAGCGGCATTAAATCTTTATCAAAGCCTAGGTTTTACACAATCTGGTATGGATATTTTATATAGGTTAAAAGCTTAAATGACTCTTAAAAATCCTCACTAAAAGTAATGAGAGTTTCTATATAGGTATCTCCAGTAATGCCTAGGTTTTGAGCATCAGGGGGCGCCGTAACTGGCTCAAAACAAATACCTTCATCATCTTGGGAGTAGATCATCAAATATGGTGAATCAAACTCCATGCTCACTCTGGCTGCCCCTGGCCAAACTATCTCTGGTATGCCAATGACTTCAGTAAAGGTGTCATCCCAAGGAGGTCGGGTAGGTGAAATTAATTGCCCAGTTGGCAGGTTATCATCGCCTCGCTCAAACATTTTCTTTGCCTTGAAAATAATTTCTGCACTACCACCCTTGCCAATATCTCTTGGAAACCAGGGATGAAAACCTAGTGTTACCGGAAGATCACAACCTGCTGCTTAATAATCTAATGACCATCGAAGGACATCATCTAAGATTTCAAATTTTTGAGTAACAGATGCGCCATTAAATGGCGATGGCAGCTCTAAATATTGAGTTCCATTTCCAATATCCTCCCAAGAGGATGAGGCACCAAAACCAATTAAGGCATGGGGTGGATCAAAATTGTTTGGTAGTTGAAATCCTTCACCCTTTGAATTTTTTATAACACCATCTCTTATCCGTCAAGCAAAGGGGGCCATAGCAAACCAAACCCAGGTGTAGCTTTGTCCTCTAAAGGGCAGCACAAACTCCATATCTCGCCATTGCATCGATGCCAGGCGTGCTCCTTGATCTAAATCAATAGCTATTGATATTTGATCACCATCTAAATTCATCATTTTCCGACTTTCTACATAGCACTTTAGAGAATATCACATAACCATGTTTGAATCTAAATTTATAAATGCATGTAGTTATACCTATAGAATTAGCTATGCGAATAAGTAGAATCATTCCGTACTCGATTTTTGAAAGGATCTTAAAATTTCTAAGTTTAAGAAATACTAAGATCCTAGAGAGAAATACACTTGATATTTTAAAGTCAGTTGTAACAAACAAATACCTAACCAAATCAAATTTTGTTTTAAGTAATTATGGAGTGTGGCTATCAAAAAACAGTACTGATAAGACTTTTGAATTGTCAGTGTTAGGATACCGTAATAAATTGGATAAAATCCTGAATAAAGTAAGTGAGCCCTCCATTTTCGTTGACATTGGAGCAAATCAGGGTGTTTTCTCTCTCTTGGCCGCAAAAAATCGAAATTTCGCTGAAATACATGCATTTGAACCAAATTTAAAAGTAGTGCAATTTTTAGAAAAAAATTTTAGATTTAATAAAGTACAAAATGGAATTATTCATAAGTTTGCAATTAATTCAAAGTCCGGTACATTTAATTTCTTAGCACCGAAAAATCATTCGGGGGCTGGAAAATTATCTTCTAAAGAATATAACATGAAAATAGTATGCGTAAATTATGAGTACTTGAATAAGATCTTTAAAAAATTAAATTATTTTTATTTTGTAAAAATAGATGTTGAAGGTAGCGAGTATCTAGTTCTAAAAGAGTTATTTAAATCTGAGATAGGATCTCACATAAACAAAATTTTTGTCGAAGTTACATTTACACTCCAATGCGAAAAGGAGGAAGTCTATAAATTACTAGAAAATTTAGGATTTAGAGAAGTTTTCGCAAAGAAATTAAATCGAAATGCTTATGATATTTTATTTGTTCGCTAAACATCAAAACTTTCTCCGAAAATTTGAATTTCTTCCCTGCTTGGAGGTAAAGCTCCTACACGAGTAACGGATATTGCTGCTGCTTTTGCCGCCCGATCCAACATCGAAGTTAGTCTTTGCCCTCTTAATTTATCTATCCCATCATAAATTAATGCTTCAACTAATACTGCACCCACGGTGTCTCCGGCTCCAACGGTATCTGCTACAACCACATTTTTAGCATCCACAGTTACTTTTTCATTTTTCCGGAATCCTGTTAGGCCCTTGTCTCCAAATGTGACCACAACTAACTCTGGCCCTTTACCGAGCCAATCATTTACTTTCTGATTTAACTCAATACCAGGGTATAACCAGTGAATATCATCATCACTTACTTTTACTGCTGATGATATTGATATCCATCTTTCTACCTGCTTCACATACTCAGCCCGATCACTCATTACCGCAGGCCTTATATTCGGATCAAATACAACAGGTGAAACCTTTGCTACTTGTTTAGCCCATTCAAATAGAACACTAGCTGCCGGCTCTATTGCAGTAACTAATGTGCCAATATGTAATAGAGATGGTTTATTTGCTACTGGATCTGGTAACCAGGATTTAGAAAAATCAAAAGTGGCTGTTCCATCAATAACGAACTCGTATGAGGCACCACCTTCCTTATTTAAAGAAACAATTGCTAAACAGGTTGGCTTATCTGAAAACTTAATAAAATCAAGCAAAACACCATCTTTATATAATTGCTCTAATGCCATCTGGCCATACTTATCAGTTGATATTCCATCAATAAATTGGGTATCAATACCCAGCTTTGCCAATGCTTTGGCGGTGTTAGCAGGCCCTCCACCAACGACTGCCTTACGCTCTGTTCCATCTGGAATTAAATCAATTAAAACCTCACCACATACCCAAACCTGATTACTCAAAGTAATTCACCCCTACGAGCTAGAAACTCAGTTAATACCCCAGCACCCAATAAGTGATCCTCTACCTGTGGTAATCCACTCATTAACAAAACACCAACAAATCCATTTTCCCTTGTAATCAAAGGCAACCCTCCTCCATGAATGGCATGGGTTTCATCTAGTAAGTTGTTTTCCTTATGCCAATCAACCCCACGCTCCTGGGCACTTACTCTTTCATACAATGTTGAGTGATGCTTAAGCATCACAACTCTTGCTTTATGAGCTATCCACCAATCATTTTCTGGTTTGCTTCCAGGGAGAGAAGCATGATAAACAATCCAATCACCTAGCCTTTCTTCAATAGCAACCGGTAAGTTTCTTATAGCGCTCATTGATTTAGCCAATTCACCTATTGCGAGCGCATCTAAAATTTCTAAGGATGTCGATGTAAGTATCTGCTCTTCTTTGAGAAGTTGGGTTGACGTAAATCCCCTAATTGTTTCCACTACCACACTTTATTAGAGCACTCTAGTAAATATATATACTGGCTACCAAAAAAGCGAAAAGATTTCGCCTCTTAGACTAGAATATTCGAATGAAAGTATTCATAACTGGTGGAGCAGGGTTTATTGGCTCACACCTTGCCGATGCTTACTTGGCTCAAGGAGATCAAGTAAGTATTTTGGATAATTTAAGCACAGGGTCATTGGTAAATATTGAACATATAAAAAATAGGATTCAGATCACTAAAGGAGATATTAGAGATCAAAAACTTGTTGAGACGCTAATCGAGCAAGCTGACTTAGTATTACATATGGCTGCTGCAGTAGGAGTTTATACAATCCTCGAAAAACCAATCCAATCTATATCTACTAATTTTGCTGGATCTGAAATTGTATTAAATGCTGCCTTAAAATATGACAAGAGAATTATTATTGCAAGTACCTCAGAGATTTATGGTAAAAATGAAGGTAGCTCATTATCTGAAGATGATGATCGAATTATTGGATCCCCACAAAAGCTTCGTTGGTCCTATGCTGATGCTAAAGCACTCGAGGAAGCTATGGCTCATGCTTTATTCCTAGCCAGTAACTTGAGAGTTACAACTATCAGGTTTTTTAATACAGTGGGTCCAAGGCAGAGCAGTCAGTATGGAATGGTAATTCCTAGGTTTATAAAAGCTGCAATAAATAATCAGCCGGTAGAAGTTTATGGTGACGGCCAACAGACCAGGGTTTTTTGCCATATTTACGATACTGTAAAGGCGATTTTGGACCTAGCCGCCTCAAATCTAACGATTGGTGAAGTTTTTAATGTTGGTGGAGTTGAAGAAATATCAATTTATAATCTGGCTGAAAAAATAATAAAAGTATTAAACACTAATTCAACAATTCAAATGATAGCCTATAACAAAGCATATGCTCATGGCTTTGAAGATATGAGAAGACGAGTTCCTAATATTGATAAAATTTCGAAATTCATAAAATGGGTTCCCCAACGAAATTTAGATAATATAATTACTGATATCGCAAAAAATACTTCTAGAGAAACTTAGGCCAACCAAAATTAATTGGATTTGGTGATAGATCTAAGACTTGAATCTTACTATTTTCCCAAATAGAAAAATCAAACTCTTTGTGTGGTGTAATAATTAAACCTAAATCAATGTCTAGTGTGAGTGGAGTACTTTTTTCCCCATTATATTCACTAACAAGTGGATCACACCAAATCACTTCTGCTCCTAATTTCTTTAATTCTTTGATCAAATACAGAACAGGAGACTCTCGCATATCAGGTACGCCGGGTTTATAAGCAATTCCTGCGATTTGAACCCTCTTTCCAAGTAAACCACCTTGAATAAAATTATTTATTTGGTGTGCAACAACACTCGGTATATTAAGATTCGTAGAATTTGCAAGTTTAATAAAATTAGGTTCAATCCCAACACTCTCGGCAATATAACTCAAATATATTGGATCGACAGGTATGCAATGCCCCCCAACACCAATGCTTGGGAAAAAAGGCATAAACCCAAATGGTTTAGTCGATGCTGCTTTTATAGCTTCATGAGCAGAAAAACCTAGGGCTTTTGAAATTATCGAAAATTCATTAGCAAACGATATATTTATTTGACGAAATGTGTTCTCAAATAATTTTGAGGCTTCAGCGATTTCTGGCGATGTAACTTCATATAAACTATTGCAGAAAGTTGAATAAAATTGAATTGCTTTTGAGGTAGCCTCTGCATTTAGCCCCGCTATCACCCTTGGGGTATTACCAATATTCCAATCGGAGTTTCCTGGATCAACACGCTCAGGTGCTGAGGCAAACATGAATTCTTTTTTTCCTGCCTTTTCAACCGTTGGTACTATAACATTTCTTAAAGTTCCTGGGTAAGAGGTGCTTTCATTAATTATCAGAGTGCCTGAATGACAATTTTCTACGATAACTTTACATGCACTAAATACAAATGACAGGTCTGGCTGTCTATTTACATCCAAAGGTGTTGGGACTGCGATTATAACTATCTCGGAGTTAGAAATTAACTGAGCGTTAGTGGTTGGAGTAAAATTACCTTTTTTTTGAAGATCAAATAAAACATTGGAGTTAACTCCAGGCACGTAACTCTTACCATCTACTAATTGATTGATAAGATCTGAATTTACATCATAGCCCAGTACTATGTGACCTGCGCTGGCAGCCGCAATAGCCAAACTCTGCCCTACATATCCTTGACCAACTATTGAAATTTTCATCGTAACTCCTGCTTAATAGTATTGGTTTGATGTGCTCGATTAAGGTGCCGTGAGCTTAAAATTTCTTATCTCATCATTAAATGGGTCCAGTCGCAGAATTTCTTTTTGAGCCTTAATTCTTTCAGTAAGCGGTGCGCTTTCATTTGCAAATATTAAACCCCATCCTGAAATTGCATTTGGATTAAATTCAACGGCAGATCTAGCAATATCCAAAGATTGATCTAATAAGCCAGACTGTAGAAGTTCTGTCCCTATCCTCTGATATCTGACCACTGATTCTGGAAAAGCCTTTGCTGATTTTATCGCTAAGTTGGCGTTTCTAGTATTTAATGAATCTAACTGCATTCTGTCCACGTTAAAGTAAGGGTAAGTGATCAATAGAGAAAAAAATACCAAGAATATACTGAATGGTCTCGAAAAATCAGACTTTCGGAATTGAAGATCTTCTTGCCTCAAACCCTGGATACCCTCTTTAGAAGCTACCCCTATAACTGCTCCACAGATCAAAAAGCTCCATGTTATGAGTACAATGTTTATAGGGCTAATCAATGACTGAGCTTGTAGAACTATCCACATACAGAATAAACTTGCAATCTCTTTATTAAATTCATTTTTTCTGAACATAGCGAGAAATGCTGCAAGAGTTAAGATTATAATCAAAAAATATGTAACTGCTAAAGGATAACCACCAAATGTGGCTAAATCTAAGAAATAATTATGAGCACTGTCAATGAATTCATTCACGCCCTGAGCATCACTGGCGGAAGTATAAAATCTAGACCAATCCCCAAAAGAGTCAAGGCCAACTCCAAAAAAGGGATTATCGTTAGCACTTGCAACAGCTGTGCGCCACATTTCAGCACGGGACTTTACTGAGGATTTGTATAAGAAATCAGCCAGTGGGCCTTGATTCGCCATTCCTAAAATAATACAAACTATTACCATAGAAAATAGTGCAGACATAACTTTAAAAAGCGATTTACTCTTATAATATATAATTAATATTAAATATATAAAAATAGCTATTACGACTGAAATATACCCTTGGGTCGACTGACTAAAATAAATCACGGCTAATAAAATGGATCCAAATAAAAAAGAGATAAAGAGGTTACGTTTCCTGTGCGATTTTAAATAAAATATCGAAGGTACTAGTGCAAATGCTGCTATTACAGATTGAAAATTTGGATTACCTAATGTGCCAATAATTCCATTAGTTCTTGTATTCCATTCAAAAATATCTAAACCAAATTTTTGAAAAATTGCATAAATTGAAGTCAAAATTGTAGAAAAAATAGCACCGAATAAAATGATTCTTATTTGATTGATACTAGTGAATAGAGCAGTAGCAAGCAATATTACTATTAATGAAAAAAAGGTGATAAATCCAAGGCCTCGTCCTGTTCTTCCATATAATTGTTGTTCAAATGGTGCACTACTTAAAACAATTGCGATTATCATTTGAATTAAGAATAAAAGCGCCAAGAAAAATATTATTTTTAGCCACATGTTACTCAAAGATTGTCTGAAATTAAATAATACTTGTGGTAAAAAAAACATTCCGGTGAGGAAAAGAATTATAATTTTTGGAATAGTTAATGCATCTGAATTTAACCATGGGGTGAGTATTAAGGTAATTAAAGAGACTGCTGCCACGAGAGAACGCATATAACTTATTTCAGACTTCACCCAAATACCCCTTCAGCGGATGGAGTTAATATCTCCCATCCACAATTTATATAACACCATGATTATAGTGGCAATAAATCTCTATTATTCCATTTCTTCATTAATAAATTTATATCTAGGTTAACTTGAATCACAAATACGATCAATTCTCCTTTTTTTGACTCAAGTCTTAATGATTCTCAGCGGAGTGGAGGTAATCAAATAAGCGTAAGGAAATAAAAATTAGGCCCCTCCATTGAGGAGGGACCTAATTTGATGAGAAGTTTACCTACGGAGTAGAACTTACCTCTTTAGAATCAACTTCTGTAGCGCTTGAATCTGCTTGTTAATTGATGCGATTAACGCAACTATCGACTTCAGAACGTCAGCGTTTGTTGTTGTATCAGCACCAGTACTTACTTTGTAAGTAACAGTTTGTGTAGTGCCACCTAATGCAGTTAGAGATGCGAACTCAATTAGACCATTGTATGTACCTGCAGTCAACCCAGATGAGGTTCCTACAGTGTACTTATAGGTCCTAGTTCCATCGGCTTTAGCTCTTGTGTTTGCATCGCCTACGCCAGTGACTCTTGTCATCTGTGAAACAGTTTCAGTAAGCAATCCGATTGCATTGGTGCTATTTGCAGGATTTCCTTTTGAGTCAAAGAATGACACAGTCAAGGTAGCAATCTCTCCTTGAACATATGAAGCTTTGTCAAAAGAAGCCTTGTATGTAGCTGGTGCACCAGCACAACGTGCTGTGAACTCGCCAACAATAATTTTGCCGGTGGAAGCAGCGGTGTGTTTTAACTTCACCTTTGATGATCCAGCAGTATCTCCGCAGGTAAAGGTACCTGGGGTGTAGCTGTATACATCAGTTGCTGAGTAGGCAGTTGATGTCGCTGCACTTGCAATTGGAACTGTCAATGCAGTAACAGTTGTTGTTAGAGTGGCAGAGTCCGCTGAGAATGAATCAGTGGAAGCTGGGTTAACAATATTTCCAGCACTATCTTTAAGTAATACAAGATAATGTCCAGCAGTACGATGAGGTGTTGCAGTACCTGTTTCATTGGTTAACCAGTAGGCATTAGCAGTACCGGTGCCTAAGTTACCTGATCCAAGAAATGCGATACTCAACGAATCTGGACTACCTGAAATGGTTACTGTCTTAGTACAGACAACAGTGCCATTGTAGGTAACAGTTACGGTTGAAGTGAGTGGTTTACCAGCTGTTGGTTGACTCAAACGCACTGTTCCATAAGTATCAGAAGCAGAAGCGCCGTTATCGTAAGCAACCACAGTTGAAGCAGTTCCTACAGCTTGGGTGCCAGTACCAATTGATATCAGACCACCATTTGTTGCGGAAGCAACAAGGTTGCCATTAGGCAAATCTGAACCGTATGCATCATTCAAATTTAATTGAATGTATGCAGAGGCTCCATCCTGGAGGTCGGTAGTTGAGTCTGCTGCTACTGCTGTAGCGGAGTCAGCTCGATAGCAAGCACTATTGGCAGCACTATATGAGCCACCAGCTGATGCTGCAACTACAGTTACAGTAATATTTCCACGAACAGTTCCAGCACCCCTAGTAGCAAGAGTAGTGAAATTTGTTGTGTCTGTGGATACAGCCAAACTCACGGTGTAAGTACCAGGAGTTGAAGTTGTCCATCTAACAGCAACAGCTGTTGCGTTATCGCCCTTAAGCAATATTGCAGTACTTCCTAAGCCATACTCAACGGTTGTGGCAGTTTGTAAACCAGCACCACCAACAGGTGATGAGAAGGTTCCACCTGTAGCTGAAAACGCTTGAGCTGTGGCAGCTGATTCAAAACCAATCAAAACTAAAGCGCCACCAGCTATCATGGTTGCAGTTTGAGCAGTTGTAGTAGATGCATCTTTATATAACAACCCGAGGCTTAATGAAGATGTTTGATTAGCATTTACAACGGTAGCACCAGTTGTATTAGCTCCAGTAGCAACTTTTAACCCGCCTTCAGCTGCAATCGCTATCATGGTTTGTTCATTGATATTAGCGTTTGCTGCAGGTGCATTTACAACAGAAAGAACCCCTGCCGTAAGTGCCGTAACTGCAACAAGCGAAATACGCTTGCGTAGTGTCTTTGTAGACATTTATTTCCTTTCGTTAAGTCAGACTAAGTATTTCTTAATCTGGCTTTGAAGATCTTTTGGATCTTCCAATTCCATTTCCTTGTGGCACACACGTGTAATGCCGCCAGGCAATGGAAATCTAGTTATTCGGTAGGCGCTGGCCCACCATCTGCTTGATCTAGTGCCTGAAGCATTAGAGTCACAGTCTCAAGTTGATTTAAAGAAAGTTGCATATGGTCTGCATACTCTTCGGCAGAGATTGAATTCTTGACACCCACCGGTTTATTTACCTCTACGGATTTAATTACTGGTTGTTCAACCACAAGTGGTGGTTCAGATACACGGGGCGTATCTTGACTTGAATTCAGTTGAGAAGAGGAGGTGGTAATTATTGATGTATTAGACTCACTACCAGTTAGAGAGTTCAGACCTAGAAATGCGGTTAATACCAAAATAAAAGTGAGTGCAATCTTGGATGACTTACCAGCGATCTCAACAGCTTTTTTATATGTAGTAGACAAAAGATCCAGTGCAGTTAAGCCGCGAGCCTCATCAATAACAAGCTCAGATAGGACCTTACGTAAAGATGCACGAGCTCGAGATACTGTATGACGAACTGAGCTCTCTTTAATTCCAAGCTCCTTTGCAATCTCTTTTGATGAGCGCCCTTCAACCTCCCACATAACAAGTGCAGCGCGCTCTGCTGGAGATAAAAGTGACAAGGCCTGACGAATAATTGCGGCATCTTCTGCGGCTGATATTGCTACAGAATGATCTCCAGAGGCCTGCCAGATAGATTCAACTTCAGCGGTAACATCATCTAGGGCAACAAGATTTGGTCTACGGTTTTCTGCTCTAAATAGATCGATGCATAGATTTTCAATAGTGCGGTGGAGGTAGGAAAGGGCGTGAGAATCACTTGATAGTTCAGGGGCCGCTAGCATGAATTTCACTAGAGCTTCCTGGGTGATCTCTTCGGCCTTTGCCTTGTCCTTAACAATCCGATTGGCATGGGCTATAAGCTCAGATCGGTTTGATATATAAAAAGATGAAAATTGGGCAACGCTCCATGAAGCAGGATTTGATCCCACAACTGCCTTGGATTTCTTGGCCTTGAATGCCATTTGTTTTGCCCCTTGCTTAAACCGGTTTTGTCTTACAGAGCCAACCGTCGTTGCCTCTACTCACCTCTACGGCTTGCCAATGGAATTGTAGTGAATAAGGGATAAATCGGACAATTGGCTATATTTATGCATAAGCTGTCACAGCCTTAACCCTTTTTTAAAGGTCCTTGTCCCCCTCAACTGAAAATGTAACCACTTAACCGACCTGGAAAGGCCAATTATAACTGCATTTGGTTTTAAAGACTTACCATTGAGAAAACCAACGCTTACTCCTCGACGATCTTTTTTTACCACGATTTTGCTCC
>Ga0194118_10006732_pt1 | contig 11324 bp, 6 predicted proteins | sample TA2MahsurfametaG_2_FD_148662 | JGI IMG/M metagenome (GOLD analysis project Ga0194118, IMG submission 148662) | Freshwater microbial communities from Lake Tanganyika, Tanzania - TA2015013 Mahale N5 surface | ecosystem: Environmental > Aquatic > Freshwater > Lake | place: Tanzania: Lake Tanganyika...
TAAGAAAAGAAGTACGAAAAGGAACGTGGATCAGCCGACTCTCGTGAGCGCGGTGCCATTCGCCAAAACCTATCTGAGTCCGGTGTTGACTGGAACGCATTTGGACGCTTGATGCGCGATCAGATTTCCAAGCTAAAACCGGGCGATAAAACGAACTGGAACCCTGGACGTCTGCCAAATGGTGGAAAAATTGCGGCCGATGGGACCTACATTCCGCCTGATATGGTTCGAGAAGACGACAAGCGCATGAGCGACTACTACCGGAGACGTCGCGAAGCAAGAGCGCAAGCATCACGTCCGAAAATGACCCGTGATGGAACTATTATTCCTGATAAGAATCGCGATAGGCGAACACCACCAAAGTCATCACCAAGTTCATCACGCCCTGGCTCCGCAGACGCACAAGAGCGTCGCGCAGAAGATAAATAAAGGCGTCGTAATCGGCTTATTTAGAAAGATAAATAATCATGATTGACCCATATTGGTACACAGGAACAGTCCTAAATGTCGTAGATGGAGACACCGTTGATTTGATGGTGGACCTTGGATTTAGTGTTCACCACAAAATTCGCGTTCGTCTCTATGGCGTGAACGCTCCAGAATCACGCACGAAAGACGCAGCCGAAAAAGCCATGGGCATCAAAGCAAAAGAGTTTACAAAAGATTGGCTAACTAACCATAAGAGCGTATTTATCAAGACCGTAGTTGATAAAAACGAGAAATACGGTCGCGTTCTAGCGGAAATCTACTCATCTGGCGATGTCTCAAACCCATCTACTGCATGCCTAAATAAGGACATTATTGGCGCTGGGTATGCGCGTGAATACTTTGGTGTTGGCGATAAAACCTGGACCGAATTTAAGACAAAATGAAGGTTTGGATTGACCAAGACCTGTGTACCGGGGACGGTCTTTGCGCGGAAATAGCACCAGACGTTTTCATTATGCTTCAAGATGGCCTTGCCTATGTTCAGGAAAATGGTAAGGTTTTTGCCGAGTCGGCGGGAAGCGTTGGCGGTGCGGCTGGAACGGCGAATGTCCCCGATTCCAGAATTGAAGATGTTATTGAGGCCGCTGAAGAATGCCCCGGAGAGTGTATTTTTATTGAGCCCTAATCGTTTAGTTACGGGGTTGTAATTCGCAATAAGTGTCCTTTCCCGCCAAGTGTTATAATAGGGAAAGTCTATGCGCAAAATCAAGCCACTGAAGCAAGGCTCGCCGACACCACCGGACGAACAAGATCCAGTATAATTGACAAATGTTCATCGAGGACGATTTCCTAACAAGCCCCTCAGAACGTACGTTTTCCGGACCGTACGCGGACAACGTTCATGCCCTCAATGTCCGTAGTGGCGCCGTGAGGAATCGTTATCGTGGACGTTCGCTTCCCTTTGAGCCAAACTATCTAAACGCTATTCGGCTGATCTTGGAGGAAGTTAGACCACAAATAGTAGTTGAATTTGGGGCCCTTGAAGGTGGCCTGACGGAATATGTTAGCGACTGCTTGTCGCCCCTCGATTATGAATACACCATTCTGGCCTTTGACCTAGCCGGTAACCCAACGTCGCGCCTACCGGTCCAAGGTGCTGAATTTCTATTCATGGACCACTGTATCCCCGTAGCCGAAATGGGGGATCGTATCCCGTCAGCTGCGCTGCGAAGTACGCCTTTGGTTATTCTGCACAACGCCGGGGATCGAATCATTGAAGACATACAAAGACTGGAGTCACTGCTGAAGCCCGGCGACATACTGGCCACGACAATGGCGGTCGACCAGGCAGACCACAACCTTTTGATGAAATGGGCAAATGGACGCTACTTGGTAATGTCGCGACTATGCGATCTCTTCGGCGTCAATAACATTCAAAATCCGAACGGATTTCTGATCAAAGTTTAGTTATGATAACAGATCCGCGAATGTGCTCCGGTGGTGGGAGCTCTCTCCGAACCATCACCCTTTTGAGCCATCTGTCTGTACCGTCATAACGCGGAACAAACGGCCCACGACCATGTATTGCCTTGTGATTGTCGATAACAAGCAGGTCGCCCCGACGGAGCGTTAAGCTCATAAGATTTTTATATACGGCATACCTAAACTCGTCCAAGGCGGCCTGAGCTTCTGGATCGTTTGCGCGCATCAGGGCTTGGTCGAATGTCATTTTTGAACAATCGCCCGACAGGACCGGCATTTGTATTACCCTGTCTGTCTGACATTCATTTTGAAAACTTACATCAATCGATGTACTGAACCTATGTGTCTGCAATATTTCTATTGTCCTGCTCGAAATGCTGGACAAAATATCTACCAGCAACGCAACGGTTGTTTCTGCTCGACGATCTTCTTTCAGGCAAAACAAGATCAAATAATCGGGCTTCCATGGGTGGAAAGCGGTTTCGGTGTGTAGCTCTAGCTGTACTTTTGATGAAGATGATATTTGTCTATTTTCATTGCCCGCGATAGGAAACAGATTCTGGACCAGGGAGCCGTTCTGCTCCTGAACATACCCAATTGGTTGACCGTACTCTTGCGAACGGGCTAGTAAATATTGGTCAATGCCGTAGGTACTGTCTGGGTTATGTACTTCTAGGTTGGGCGGGGTTGGAATATCCAAATAGTCGACATACTTACTCTTGTGGATTGAAAGCAAAGAGATAGCAGCCACGTCGCATCACTACTACTGAAACTCTAATTCAATTTCATCTGAGTCATCTGGATACTTATCATATGGCTTGACATCAGATTTCAGAATTACCAATTTCGGTCCACTCATTCCTTGGCTTTCGAAAAAATCTAAATGTGCCGCCAATACCATGCGTTCGTCGTTTTTATCATACTTTACCGCCGATCCATATGGTTCAACATTTACCATATTTTCCTGCGAACTAATAAATGAGTTAATCAACGGCATCAACGGCGAGCTCAGGCCGTCCTCGGTACTTTCAATAATCATGTCATCGACTGATATGGCCCAGCTCACATCACACCCCCACCAATAGGCCCAGCAAAAAGTTTAGGTAATCACGATCATAAGAATCAAAATCATCACCACGTACAAGTAGCGCTTCTAGCCCCATTGTAAGTAGTTCATAATAATCATTTGGATAAATCTTAGATACATAATGATGATATTGTGGCTGACCAGATTCGTCAATCATTCTCACTTTGAGATTAAGCGGCCAGTAATATTCACCTGTCTTATATGTCCCAAGCTTGACATTTGTATCCGTGATGCCGCGCTTCATAGCTATGAATCGGAAAAACAGTTTTTCTGCTGCGGTGATTCCGGGCACAGAATCCTCAACCGCATGCCCGAGCTCATGAACCAGTATAGTGAACCCCCTGGGGTCAAGTACGAGGCGATTCTTCCACCCCTCAGCCCATTGACCACGTTTTCTCCATTCGAGATCTTTTCTGCCACTCCCTCCAAAGGCCCTCAACAGGGCATCGATCCACTCAGATGGGAATATTGTTCCAATTTGTTCTATCATTTCGCGAGTTTCCTCTTGCGTAAACCCTTCGCCGCCGATAACCTTAGTAAACATACCCTGCAGTGACCTGTCCGAGTAACCTAAGTTTTCGCGATTGGATGCTAGTACGTCCAATACGGCATCGCGTCGCGCCCATGCCATTGCGGCACGTAATTCGTTTGCTTTGGCATGTAGTTCCGATTCATATGAATCCGAATAGCTTTTTTCTTGTGGTCGCAGGAGATCTTCTCGCAGCGTTCTATCGAGCCCAAGTTCGAGCGGGCGCAGGCGTAGAGAACCATCGTCGTTTGTCCCATCGTGAACAGATACTGTAATTTTCCCAGAAAGAAGCCCTGGGTTGAAACTAATTTCTGCTTTTGATTCCCGATCTTTTGTTACCTCAACACTCTCAGCTCTTTCGACCAACTCGCCAGTAGTCCTTTCTAAAAAGGGCATACGCAAGAATTGGGGTTTTGGTTTATTTGACCTCCGCCCTGGGACTACATCAGCACCACGAGCATCCCAGAATTTTTTCATGAAGACGATCCGGGTGGATTCCGGCAAGAGAGCCATACCAGCAACATGCCAACTTATTTTATCGTACGAACGATTCTTATTCCAATCATCTGAAGCCAGAAGTGCGTGAAGAAGGAAAAGCGAATCATGGTCAAGGCCTTCCATATCGGGAAGTGAGGCGTTGTATTTAATAGCACCCTGCTTCACGGAATTTTTTATCGTTATGTGGATATCCCGTGTGCCTACTGCGTCGACCGATCCAGACCTCACCATCGACAGGAGAGAATCAACTATTCTTTCGCGAATGATATTCTCTAGGTCAGGATTTGATTTATTCTTTTTCACCGCTTCTATTTGACGGTAACGACGAAGAACTTCGTTTATGAAGTTGGGCGGCAGGTGTTGCCACGACGGCGTACTAAAGATTGATCTAAGCCGTGCCGTTGCGCTTTCGAAACTGGTACCCCCGCTTACCATTATCTGCAGTTCAAAGGCAAATCGCGCTGCATCATCGAGATCGCCATTTATCAGCCGCAACTCGTGTAAGTCAAGCAAATCAGTTATTCTTGCACGAAGTGACTCATCGTCCGGTAAATCGCCAGCCGATATTAAATCAACAATTTGTTGTGCAAATTCATCCCGTAGATGCGAGTAGTCAACTTCATCAATATCAACTACTTTCATATCATCCAATATGGCGTTCATAATCTGTCGTATGTTTTTGGCTGGTGACTTACCCTTCACGGTCATTGTCGAATACAATTTCGACATCTCGCCCTTGGCAATTATTTTGAGTATTTCGTCAAGCTTCTTTTTTACCATCTCAGCTGTTTTTGGATTTGGATAATTTTTTCCGATAAGTGTTTGCTTAATGTTCGTAAGAGCCTCAATAAGAAGCCGTTGCTCAAGATTGCGCATCTCTTGCCTGTAGGCAACTTCTTCATCTTTTGCTTTTTTAAGTTCTTGCTTGGCCTTTTCGGCTTCGTTTTTGTCCGATTCTGATGTCCTCTCGCGGACCAGTGACTCAATTCTGGCACGTATTCTTTCTCCAGCCTCGATTACAGCAGCTAGTGCTTTTTCGCCATCATCGTGCGCGCCATCACGCCACTCCGTTCGCCTATCACCCTCTTCCCCTAGAGCACCCTCCACCTCAGGTGAACGAAGCTTGTCAATATCATCTTTCAGGTCATCAATATCAACGGCTAATTTTTCGTCAACCAGTGGTCGTTTTGGTTGACTGGCACTAAATTTATGTGACGCTATCAGTTTTTTGGCAGATTCCAGAATTGTTGCCGAATTTAATGCATGTTCATCCCGCCCAGGTAGGGATTGCATCACTCTAGAATCCAAAATTCCTTCAATATGCTCGTCTGTAAGATTTGAGTCACTGGGGAAAAGCGCAACAACGGCTTTGGTGAATAATGCCGCTCTAATACGTCTCTCTATCTTATTTTTCTCCTTTGTTCTTCCGGTAAGTTTTTTCAGTGTGCCAAGAACATTTTCTTGACCATAAATTTCTTCAACTATACGGTATAAAATATCCGATGAAAACGAGTTATTAATTCTCGAATTAACTCCGTACCTCAATGTATCAGTTAGTACATATTCGAGCGCTACGCGTACTGGCGATAAGTCTGGAGAGTTGTTTTTCAGATTAAGTTCGTCTATAACCTGTTGCGGATCCGACAGATATTCATCAATTAACCCAGATAAAAAGGGCTCTGCCTCAAGCGCGCGATTGCTAAGCATCGCTCGATGACCTCCCGCATCGACGGATAAACTTCGTGCTATTTCATCAGAGAATGTTGGTTTATGATACGGGTCTACACTCGACAACCCCCGATCTCTTGCCGCTATTTGCTTGACATCTGCCAGTAGGAGTTCCTGCAGACGTTTAATGATGTCGGATTTTGTATAAACCGCTATAGACGTACCATCATCTTTTGGTGGGTAAGTAGACGCACTGCGCGTGGTAGACCTAGACCCAGAAATGAATTGTGCACCATTTTCCCTGAGGGTATTTTTCAGGATACGCGCTCGTGGTGTAGTGAAGTCTTCATCACTGAACGTTGCATGAATGATTGGCGCGGGATACTCCTCGGTCTGACCGCCACCATCACTAAATAGATATCTTACGATCTGTGGTTCAATGACTATGCGCGTATCGTCGTCAACCGAGACTGTGGTTAATTGGTTTCGTTCAAGTGATTCTGATTGGTCGCCGATTGCAACGTTATACAACTGGGCTCCATCAAAATTAATGCCTATCGAGCTTGGCCCCATTGCGCGATACATCAATTCTTTCTCGCCACCAGCAAATTCGCCGTAAGAGGCATAGAATGCTCGCTCGGGAATATTTGTTGAATTGATCGCAATCGCAAGCGATGCAAGTCTGGCATTGGTGAAGTCCAACAGTGCGGCCCTACGTGCACGTATTTCAGATAGTCCGTGCTGCGAAAACAGCAATCTCGCGCCAGTAAAATCGACATCAATCATCGTATCTACTGATATGTTGAGCGAACTAGGACCACGTGTTGCTTCCATGAGTACCGATACGGCCGGGTCACTAGCTTGGCTTATTTTTTGAGTTTCAGCGAAAAGTGTCTCTGCTTTACGAAACGACGAACCGCTTAGATTTATGCCACGTATATCGACAACACCAAGTTTCGTTTCTGCAAAATTCATGAACGTTGGTTCGTCTGATGTATCCTCCGCCATCTGGCGTATTTCCTTATCGGCATCACTGCCATCAATTCTCAAATAGCGAAGACGTGATTTGACGAAATATGCGTTCGTCAATCCACTCGGCTCAATAATTGACATGTGAAGATCGGCACCATCAAACATAGCTTCACTCATGTCGGATTTAACGAAAGTTGATGATGAATCCCCTTCGTCGTGCATAATATTTCTAAATCCGGTAAAAATTGCTCTTACAAAATTAACATTTCTCGCCTTGATTGAACCATATCCCCCGCTAAATGATACCTCGGACAAATCGGCATCCATAAATCTTGGTGATGACAAAAATGCCCCACTAAAATTTGAGCCACGCAGGTCTATGTTCACAAATCGAACATCTGGTCCAATAAATGCTTTTTCAAAGTTCATTGGGCGGCGTCCGGTACGTCTGCTATCCCTGAAATCGAAGAGCGCCATATTCGGCAAATCCAATATTGCACCACTAAAATCAGGAAAATCTTTCTGTAGCTCTTCATCGATTTCAGCAACTGTGAGTTGCCTGCCCCTCCACTTCGTATCCTTTAATGGTGATTTATCTCCAGAATCACCACGCAGCAGCTTGTAGGTATCTCGCAAAAGCATGTACTCGCCGGAAGTACGACTCTTCGACCCAGAGATCCCAGCTGGCTCTCGGTCAGGTATGCCGTTCTTTCTATTATCGTGCCTTATTGCCTCACTTACCAATCCAGCGAGCAGATCGTCGTCCACCGCGTCTATGTCGTTTAGATTTTCACGATTCCCAGATGTTAGTGATTTACTGCCCTGCAGGGCAACCCTGTTCATTTCACCTTCATCGATAAGCCTCATCATTTCGTCAACATCAAAGTCACGGAATCTAATGGGATTCGCAAAGGCTTGCAACATCTCTGCAAATCGATCCCGTATTTGGAAATATGTCTCGTCATCGATGCGTCCAAGCTCCCGGTCCTGGTTCAATTGAGTCAAAATAATAACGTAGCCCCCGCCGAAAAAATGCGTGAGTCTCACTATATTGCGGAGCTGTTGATCCTCAATTAGTGGAGGGTTTGTTTGAGCAAGTATTGAGTCAATCGCAGTAAAGTTTGCCCACTCTCCATGTCTATCAAAGCCTCGACCAATCCCAAAGTGACCGAAAAAGTCATGCCAATCTACGTTCCTAAGTAAATCGTTTTGACTATCGTCAGCAATGTCTTCCCCTAGTCTCGATCCAAAAAGAAAATGAAATGGATTCATCAATCCATCAATATAGACATCTAGCCAATCGCTTGGATCGTAATCGGCATCGAAGATGCGTTTGTCCTGCATCGCCTTTTCTACCGATTTTCCGGTCAGGTCAGCAAATGTACGAGACGCATACTCGCCCAGTATCTTGTCCAATAGGTTGCGTTGCCATGATTTCTCTACTGTGCTAGCCGCCAGTATCGCTTTAGAAATCGGTGATCTATCAGAAAACGAAGTTTCCAAGTATTTGAATTCGTAGTCTTCGATAAATTTTATAATTTCTTGAATGGTTGCAAATGTTGGTGCTTCAATACTCGACCAATCTCGCTCTATTGGAATAAATTTTTCTATCCCTGGAATGGGTTTGCCAATAATCATGGGTATTCCATTGGATGCAACAGAAAGTGTCACGGCCTTAAGAAAATCCTTGACATCATTTTCGCTCAGAGTTCCATCTGTTGCTATCGGTATAAGACCGGCAACAACATCCTGGAGTCGCTCAATCGAAAACTCTATCGCGTCGCTAGCAATACGGACCTCCTGTGGACTCAACTCCAGATCCTCGGCAATTTGCTGAAGAGATCTTGGTTTACCATCTTCGTCAGGTTCAGAAATTCGAATACGATCTGTTCGTGATTTTGAACCCGGAAGATGGTGGCTTGGCGTTTCCTGAGCCACAGATTCAATTTCATCAGAACTCATCTCAACAACATCTATCGACCTGGCTGTTGTCGACTTTGATCCATTCACCGGTTGTCCACGGTCATCTTTCGGATCAAGTAGGTCAATAATTTGATCGGCCGTCAAGCTGCTATTACGGATTTTGTCAGCCATGGCTTCAATTGTTCGTTTTGACAATACTCCATCCAAGTCAAGCTCTGTGCCAAACTCTGGGAAATCATCTTTCATAATTGATTCGGCCCTATCAACCACATAATCGAAGATTCGGCCTACTCTAAAAACCGCGAGCTCCATAAAGGATCGATCTCCCAAAATCGGTCTAGGAGTCGGCGTGTCCTGGAAAACTTTTTCCAATAATTCTACTGGAATAACAGAAGCCGCCATTACTGGCAAACGATTCATCGACCCGAATATTTTTCGCTGGTTTCGATTTTCCCACAAATCAACAATTTGGTTTATGAGTTGGTCTTGATCTTGCTTTGACAAATTTTCAAATTTATATGCTTCTTCTTTTTGGTTTTGGGCCAACCCGGCCAAATATGCGACAACAGCGTCACGCGCAATTTGACGAAGTCTCTCTGACCTATCTGAGTCGTCGTATCTAGAGGCATATTTGAGGAATGTGTCTACTTTATGAGAATCTAATTGTGCAATAAGTTGCACATCGCCCTGTTCTCTCAGCCAGTTGCTTAATATGTCTTTTCGCACAGCATCGATGACGTCTTCGTTTTCAATCATCAACTCATCAGCAAAATCTTTTATTGCCTCATCTTGGTGCAGCATTCCTGACAAAAAAGCTGCCCACTCTCCATGCCTGTCAAAACCGCGACCAACACCAAAGTGCTCCATCACATCATGACTTGACAATATCCCCAGTGAACCGTACGGGTTGAGGACTGTTGAAATCAAGGTACTGATGGCGCTGTCGGAGTTGGTAATAAGTGAAATCAATTCATCATAATCCAAGCCTTTTGATTCAGCATATGCCCTTTGCAAATCTGAAATTTCATTCAGCGGCACACCCAAGTCATTTAATGCCTCTTCAATCAAGTAGGAGGTTGATTGATCACGTAGGGCCTGAGGGTCCTGTACGGTAATTTTCGTATACTCATCTTTGTTTTTTCGCGCAATTGCTCTGGTTGACTCAGACCAATCTTCAGCCATTTGACTTTTATCAAGTGCTTCGATTAATCGTTTAATTTGTTCGACACTTAACGCTTCAACAGTCGACCAATCACGTTCGCCGGGAATTAAATCAGACGTAAGGGGGTATGGATCAAACGTAATCATCGGCACGCCATTTGACGCTATTGACAAAGAAATTGAATCAAGCAGTGCGCGTACTTCATCACGAGTCATGCCGGGATGCATATATTCCGGCAAGTCATCAGAGTCAAATAAATCGCGCAATTTCAACAGAACATCTAGGTCAGCCCTAATCTGATCAACTGCCACGTCGCGTTGACGCCTATCTAGCTCCATTTCATCAAACAATGATTCACGTCCACCTCCTAGTCCGCCAACGGGCAGTGCAAGGGGGAATTTTCCAGTACGCGACAATGATCCATGTAGGTAACTATTTGAGCTCTCTTCGGCGACCTCATTGAGTAAGTCTTTATCAGCACGAAATATTGATGTCTTCTTTGTTGTTGACTTGCTTCCGTTTATGTATTTGCCATCTTTGTCACGCGGATCAATAACATCAAAAAATTCATTTTCTTCAAACGCGATAGCAATTGGAGTTGGATCCACTATGAGATCATCCAAGAATACCAACATGCCTTTTAGTTCGTTATACTGCTCACGCGTAGCATCATCCCAGTAGTTTTCTGGACCTAGATCAGCTAGTGCTTTGCGTAGTTGCATGCGCATCAATTCGATGCCACCACGCTGAGCTAAATGATCGGCAAGAAAGCTTCTAACCGAAGCATCACTATCAAATGATTCACCAATGTAGTCAAGTGTGTCATAAAGTGCAACAAGGTAGGCCGCCCACTCTCCATGTCTGTCGAAACCACGACCTATGGATAAATGCTCGATCTCATCATGCACCTCACCCTGTAGGGGGTCAATTATTGATGAAAGAACTCGATTAACTACCGTTTCAGTCCCAGTTCGCGACTCTTGCAGGATCGCTTTCGTAATTTGCTCACCAGGCAAAGATTGCACTTCTTTGCGATACTCCTCATACCAATTAGCTCCATCGGAGCCAAAACGCTCATCCAGAACTTGATAAACCGTTTCGCCCAAGTAGTCCTGGCGCTGTTCATCGATGTCGGGTACAAAAATTGGATCGCGATCATTGGAAAGTTCTATACCAATATCCGTCGACCTATTTTTTTCCAACCCATCTTTGACGGCCTGAATAAAACGTCGGATTTGTTCAATGTCCGGCGCTTCTACACTGAACCAATTTCTGTCATCTGGAGCGAATCCCAAAAAGACGGGGTGCGGGTTGAATGTTATGGTCGGGATGCCGTTCGATGACATCGAAATTGAAAGTGACTCAATCATGGCAATTGCCTCTTGGCGAGTCATTCCAGGATGAACGATTTCATCATTCCATCTAGTTCGTGTCGGGTCACGAAGTACGTCCAGCAAGAATCGTGCATTATCCAAGCTCAATCTCAATTGATCTCGGGCAACCTTCTTTTCGTCATCGGTCATCTCTAGGTCATCGAGGATCTCATCAACGGGGCGCTCTAATACCCGGTAGCG
>Ga0194118_10006736_pt1 | contig 11322 bp, 9 predicted proteins | sample TA2MahsurfametaG_2_FD_148662 | JGI IMG/M metagenome (GOLD analysis project Ga0194118, IMG submission 148662) | Freshwater microbial communities from Lake Tanganyika, Tanzania - TA2015013 Mahale N5 surface | ecosystem: Environmental > Aquatic > Freshwater > Lake | place: Tanzania: Lake Tanganyika...
ACCATCCCCGGGCTGGTGCAGACGATCGTGCTCAGCCGCACCGGTGGCCGCACCGGTGTACCGGAAACCGAATCCCTGGAGCGGCTCGCCGCCCTGCGGGCCTCCCTCTGCCTCTACCTCTCCGCCCGCCACGTGGAGGAGGTTCAGGCCGAGCTGCTGCGCCACTACCCCGCCGACACTCCAGTGGCGATCGGCTACCGGGTGAGCTGGCCGGATCAATGGCTCGCCGTGGTGCCCCTGAGCCAGATGGCCCAGGTGAGCCGGGAGCGCAAGCTGATCCGCACCACCCTCTATGTGGTGAGCCCAGCCCTGGCCGGGCCCGCTCAGGCCCGATCCAAGCTCTATTCCGCCAGCCACCAGCACCTGTTCCGCGTTGGGGCTCCAGAGGACGGCCCTCAGCCGACGGGCGCGGCGGTGGCCTGAGGCGAGGCCGTGGCGCCGGAGCCGGCCTCCTCTCCGGTGCCATAGAGCTCCCGCGCCAGTCGCTGGCGATCAAAGGCGCACCCCAGGCGCTGGGCGATCGCCTCGAGATCGCGGGCGGCATTGCCCAGGCAGCAGGTGCCCCCGGGGGAGGGGGTCACATTGAACACGAGCCCCGGCAGGGCCGGGATGCTGGCCTCCCCGAGCATCAGCTTGCGGTTCACCTTGTCGATCAACTGGGGGCGCACGCCGCCGTAGCCCTCGGCAAAGCGCAGATCGTCAAGCCGCATCCCCGGCACGATCTTGCGGGCATCGGCCAGAAACAGGCGCCGCCTGAGCCAGGGCACTTCAAACAGCAGGTTCTTGAAGATGTAGTTGCGGATGTCGGCAATGCGGAAGAGCTGCCAAAACACCGCCAGCACCGCCCAATCCAGCCGCAGCACCTTGAGGAACTCCCAGAAGGAGGCCGGCTTGTAGCGCTCCAGCAACGGCAGCAGCAGGGCCGTGGGGCCGAAGCGGGTCTTCCCCGGAGCACGCACATCGGGATCGCCGTGGATGGCGGCGAAGGGCAGCTTGTCGTTCTGCACGGTGTAGACCTTGCCCTTCAGCAGATCCGGCGTGAAGTAGAAGCTGCCGGCCACCGGCAGGCAGGAGTACTCCAGACCAAAACCCATCTGCTGGGCCATCAGCAGGCTGTGGGCACCGGCGTTCACCACCACGTGGCGCGCCAGCACCTCGGTGGGTGCCACCGCCGTGCCATCGGCGGCCAGACCGGCACTGCAACCGGAGGTGGGGGCCAGCCGCACCCGGAACAGCTCCCCCTCCGGGATGATCTGCTGCACGCTGGTACCCATCAGCAGATCGAGCCGGCGAGGGGACTGGCCCTCATCTGCACTTCCCTGGCTTTCGTCGATCGCCGCGCGGGCCTGCGCCACAAACGATTCGGCCAGCTCCTCGTAGTCGACGGCGGTGTAGGTGCTGCGGATGCCGATGGCCACCAGCTCCTCGGACCGCAGCCGACCATCGACCAGGGCCACGTTCGGCTCCCACTCGGCGATCTGCTCCTTTTCCAGCAACTCCATCGCCGGGAAGTGGGGCGAGAAGCGCGCGAAGCGCTCCCTCAGGAAGGCGCACTCCTGCTCGCCCACCGCCAGCACCATCTTCGGGGTGCGGAACACACACCGCTCGCGCACCGCCGGCTCCAGCAGCTCGGCGTAGTGCACGATCATCTCGGCCGTGCGCTTCACCTTGATGGCCTTCTCGAGCGTGTAGTTGGTCTCGATGTCGCCGCAGTGGATCGTCTGGCTGTTGTTGGTGGCCTTGGAGTTCACCCGTGCCAACTGGTCGTAGCGCTCCACCAGGGCGATGCGGCCCAGATCCGTGTAGCGGGCCAGCTCAAACAGCAGGGCGCTGCCGCACACCCCACCACCCACAATCAGCACGTCCAGAGGCCCCTGCGCCGGGGGGACGGCGACGGCCGCACCAGTGGGGGAGGCTGTGCTCACAGCGTTGGACTGCTTAAGGGACCACCCCCATCGTGGCGGATCACCGGCGCCAGCAGCGGTGAGGGGACAGGCGATGGATTAAGCTCGTGGAACGTCAGCCGCGGCAGCGCAGCGGGCGACACGGGCGATTAGCACAGCGGTAGCGCACTTCCTTCACACGGAAGGGGTCACTGGTTCGAATCCAGTATCGCCCACTTTGATTCGATTCAGACTCAGGTCTGTCTTCTTCGCTTTCAGCCACCAGCCCTGGGTGGTTCGCAAATCAGCTCAGCCAGTTCATCTGGCCAGACTGGTCGATCTGCATACGTTGCATGGGCAGATCAGCAGTTTCGGGGCACAATGAACAGCAGCTTCGGCCTCGCCAGCCTGAACGCCCAGCCCGTGAGTGCCGACCTGATCCCCGAACTGCAACGTCTCGGCCAACGGCTGGAGCAAGCGCGTGAATCCCAGGGGTTAAGCAGGGAGCAGCAGGCCGAGCGCCTGCGCATGGGCACTGAGCAACTGCGGGCGCTGGAACAGGGCGACCGTGCAGAGCTCCCGGAAGCCGTGTTTGTGGTGGCGCAGGCCCGCCGCGTGGCGGCAAGCCTGGGGGTGAACATCGACGCCGAGATCTCTGCATTGCGCGGCAACGCAGCCTTCCAGGCTTCGCCGAGCCGCCCGCCCCAAGCCCCCCCCACGTCAACCCCAGCGGCAGCGGGCTCGTCCATCTCCGTGCCCCCAGCTCCACCAGCGGCGGCACCGACAGCTCGAGGACGGGGACCGCTCCTGCTGGCAGCCGCGGCTGCCCTCGCCCTGGCTGGCGGCGGCCTGCTGCTGCGGTTCGGCAACACCCTCACGTCGCCGCCCCTCCAGCCCACCGCGCCACTGCTCCAGCCCTCGCCAACGGCGGAGGGAAACGCGGCGTCCACCGGCAACCCGTCAACAGGCGGGGGATCCGAGCTGGTGCTGCGGGCCCTGCAGCCCAGCTGGCTGGAGGTTCGCAGCGCGCAAGGCGACGTGCTGTTCCGGGGCACCCTGCAGGGAGAACGACGCTTCCCCCTCAACCGTGAATTGCGGGTGCTGGCGGGACGCCCCGATCTGGTCACCGCCAGTGCTCCCGGCCAACGCGGGCAGGTGCTGGGGCCGATCGAAGCGGTGCGCTGGCGGAGCTTCAGGCCGTCAGTCCCGCAGGCTCCGGCACCCTGAGGCTGAGACCACTGCTCTCCACCACCACGTCATGGCAGGAGCGCAGGCTCCAGCGCTCGAGGCTGAGGTCGATGGGCGGCTCACCGGCGGCGGCGGTGGCGGGCACCAGCTCCACCTCGAGCCCCCGGTGGGCGATGGGCTGACCTCCCGCTTGCGGCAGGGCCCGCACCCGCAGGGCCTCGATCACTGCAGCGGGGCGGCGATCGAGGGCGGCCGCCAGGCGCAGCAGCAGGGCCATGGCGCTCACGGTACGGCGCTGCTCGCGACCGGTGATCAGTTGCCAGGCCTCATGACGTTTCTTGGGGAGACTGCGGCGGTGGTAGCGGGCAATGGCGGCGACCATCAGGTGCTCGGTCTGGGAGTAGCCCAGCAGTTCGCCATGGCGAATCAGGTACCAGCTGTGCTTGTGGTAGGCGGAGATGTTGATGCTCTGACCGCAGGTGTGCAGCTGGGCGGCAGCCCAGAGGAGCGCCCGTCCTTCGCCGGAATCGTCGTGGAGCAGGCCGCGGGTCTGGTCGTAGAGGCTGAGGGCATGGCAGGCCACCCGGTCGGCCCGCTCGAGATCGACCCCGAAACGCCGCGCCAGGTGCAGCACCGTGCGCTCGCGGATGGTGCTCTGGAAGGAGAAGCGATCCCCCAGCAGCTGGTTGCGCAGCATCCAGTCGACGATCAGACCTTCCCGCAGGGCCCGATCGCACACCACCAGATCCCGAGCGCCGAGCATGGCCATGGCGGTCTGGAGAATCAGGGCGCCCGGCACGATGATTTCGGCCCGGCGATCGTTGATCGGCGGCAGGGCCCGGCGCTGCTCCGGCGTCATCGCCAGCAGCCGGGCCAGGAGCTGGTCGATCCGCTCCTTGCTGAGCCGGTACCCCTGCAACTTCAGGGGGGTGCTCTCCTCTTCGGCGGCGGCCAGGGCCGCCAGGGCCATCGCCGTGCCGCTGGTGCCCACCAGCTGGGGGGTCTCCCCCGGCCGCAGCGCCCGTTTGAGCTCGGCAACCGCTGGATCCAGGGCCCCCTGGATGTAGGCCTGCAGAAAGCCCCGCCGCTCCGGCGGCAGGGGGTCGACCTGGCAGAACTCGCGCTGCAGGCGCACCGCCCCGATCCGGGTGCTGGTGAGGGCGCGGGCATCGGACCCATCGGCCAACACCAGCTCCGTGGAGCCACCGCCGATGTCGATGATCATGTGGGGGCGCTCTCCGAAGGCCATGCCCGAGAGCACGCCCAGATAGATCAGACGGGCCTCCTCCGGTCCACTCACCAGGTCCACATCCAGGCCGAGCTGGTCCTGGAGGGCCTGCAGGAACTCCCGCCCGTTGGGGGCCTCCCGCACGGCGCTGGTGGCGGCCGTCACGATCTGTTCAACGCCGTAGCTCTGGGCCAGCTGGCAGTCGTGGCGCAGGGTGCGGAAGGCGCGCTCGATCGCCTCGGGGCTGAGGTCGCCGCTCTCGGGATCCCGCTCCCCCAGGCGGGTCGTGTCCTTCTCCGCCAGCAACACCGAGAAGGTGCGCAGCTGTTCGTCCACCTCGGCGATCAGCAGGTGGATGGAGTTGGTTCCCAGATCAATCGCCGCCACCCGCCGCCGGCCGGCCTGCAGGGGAGTGGGAGCCTGAACCACGGGCCGGCAGGGCTGGGCGGCGCCACTTTGCCACCGCCCGGCGCCCCCTAGCCTGCGCCGCAACGGGATGCAGGCATGGGCGGCAGCACGGTGAAGGGCCCCGGCACCGCCCGCTGGCGGGCCTGGCTGGAACTGGTGCGCTGGCACAAGCCCAGCGGGCGGTTGATCCTGCTGATTCCCGCTGGATGGAGCCTCTGGCTGCTCCCCGAGGCACCACCACCGGTCCCCTTGCTGGGCTGGATCGTGCTCGGCGGCCTGGCGGTGAGCGCGGCCGGCTGCATCGCCAACGACCTCTGGGACCGGCGGATCGACCCCCAGGTGGAGCGCACCCGCACTCGCCCCCTGGCCAGTGGCCGGGTGAGCCGGATGGAGGCGTGGGTGCTGCTGGCGCTCTGCCTGCTGGCGGCCCTGGCGGTGGTGCTGTGGGGCCTGCCGCCGGAGCACCGCGGCCTCTGCCTGCTGCTGGCCCTGGCCTGCCTGCCCCTGGTGCTGCTCTATCCCTCGGCCAAGCGCTGGTTCGGCTACCCCCAGCTGGTGCTGGCCCTCTGCTGGGGCTTCGCCGTGCTCATTCCCTGGGCGGCCGCCACCGGCTCGCTGGCTGGGGGCTGGCCGCTGGCCCTCACCTGGCTGGCCGTGGTGCTCTGGACCTTCGGCTTCGACACGGTGTACGCGATGGCCGATCGTGACGACGACCGCCGCATCGGGGTGCGCAGCAGTGCCCTCAGCCTGGGCAGCCGGGCCGGACTGGCGGTGACCATCTGCTACGGAGCGGCCGTGCTCGCCCTGGGCACGGCGGCGGGGCTGCGGGGCCTCCTGCCCCTCGGCTGGCTCGTGGGGCTGATCGCCGGCGGAGCGATGGTGCGCCAGGGCTGGCTGCTGCAGCGCCAGTCCGCCGGACCCGCGAGCCGCTACGCGCGCCATTTCAGCCGGCAGGTGTGGCTCGGATCCCTGCTGCTGCTGGCCCTGCTCGTGGGGCGACTGCCATGAGAAGCGCCCTGCCCTGGCCAAGGCCCCTGCGCCCCGGCGATCGGGTGCAGCTGGCCGCCACCAGCTCGGCCCTCGAGGGCCGCGAGGCCATCGACCGCCTCGAGGCCGGCATGGCCGTGCTGGAGGGATGGGGTCTGGTGGTGGAGCGCCGGCCCCTGCAGGAGCGCCAGTGGGGGTATCTCGCCGGCCGGGATGGCGAACGGGGGGCCGACCTGGCCGCCACCGCCCCCCTGCTGGCCTGCCTGCGCGGGGGCTGGGGGGCGGCCCGGCTGCTCGAAGGCGCCCCACCCCTGCCGGCCCGCTGGCTGCTGGGCTTCAGCGACGTCACCTCCCTGCTCTGGGCCCAGGTGGCCCAGGGGCAGGGGGGGGCTATCCACGGCCCCCTGGTCACCACCCTGGCGGCGGAGCCGGCCTGGAGCCAGGAGCGCCTGCGCCAGCTGCTCTTCGGCGAGCGCCTTGCCCCGCTCCACGGCCAGGGCTGGGGAGGCGGGGGCGCCAGCGGGCCCCTGCTGGTGGCCAATCTCACCGTGGCCACCCACCTGCTCGGCACCCCCCATCTCCCCGATCTGCGCGGGGCGATCCTCGTGCTCGAGGACATCGGTGAGGCCCCTTACCGGATCGACCGCATGCTCACCCACTGGCGGCTGGCGGGTGCCCTGGGCCAGCTGGCCGGCATCGGCTTCGGCGACTTCAACGGCTGCGACGACGACGCAAGCGACGACGCGGCGGGGAACAGCGCCGACGGGGATCCAGCCCAGGCCCATCGCCGCCTGGAGCATGTGCTGCGGGATCGCACCGCCGATCTGGGCATTCCCCTGGTGGCGGGCCTGGCCGTGGGGCACCGCTGCGGCAATGCCGCCCTGCCCCTGGGGGTGGAGGCCCGGCTCGACGGCCAGAGCGGCACCCTGGAGCTGCTGGGCTGAGCGCCCGGCTGGCGTCAGCCCCGGGCTGCCAGCACCGCCGCGGCGATCGTGAGGTCGAACGGGGTGGTGAGCTTGATGTTGGAGGGCGGCGCCTGCAGCACCTGCACCGGCCAGCCCAACAACTCGAAGAGCGCGGCATCGTCGGTGACGCTCCAGCCCTCGGCCTCCGCCCTGGAATGGGCCTGCCGCAGGCGCTCAACGGGAAAACCCTGGGGGGTCTGGGCCGCCCACAGGCCGGCCCGATCGGGCGTGGCGGTGATGGTGCCGGCCCCGTCCACCTGCTTGATCGTGTCGGTGACGGGGGTGGCGGCAATCACCGCCTGGCCCGCCTGCACCGCCGCCGCGCAGCGCTCCAGCAGCTCCGGCTCCACCAGGCAGCGGGCGCCGTCGTGGATCAGCACCCCATCGGCATCGGCCGGCAGGGCGGCCAGCCCCCGGCTCACCGACTCCTGGCGCGTGTCGCCCCCCAGAATCCACTCCACCGGGCGATCCGGCTGGGCCGCGGCCACGATCGCGGCGATCGGCTCGGCATCCACCGGCTGGCCGACGATGCCGATCCAGCGGATCACCGGGCTGGCAAGGGCCGCCTCCAGGGTCCAGGCGAGCACCGGCCGGCCCGCCACCTCGAGCAGCAATTTGTTTCCGTCGGCGCCCATGCGGCGACCACTGCCAGCGGCGGCGATCAGCAGATGCACAAACAACTCCCCCGCAGAGACCTGGCCAGACGGGATCCATACAATCAGGCCGCCGTGCCCGTGCGACCGCCATGCGCGCCCTGTTCCTGATCCCGGGCGAGAGCAGCCGGCAGCTGCAGGCCTTCCCCGCCGTCGCCGCCGTGGCCGGGCAACTGAAGGCGGAGGTTCAGGTCGCGTGTCCCGCCGGGAGCGCAGGGGTCTGGGCCCTCCATCCGGGCGTGAGCCGCACCATCCCCTTTGCCTTCGAGGGCGCCGCCCTGGCCGATTGGGCCAACCTGCTGGGCTCGGTGCGCGAGCCCGACTTCCAGCTGTGCATCAACCGCGCCAGCGGCCGCCAGGTGGATCTGATGCTGAGCATGAGCCACATCCCCACCCGCATCGCCGCCGCCGGCTTCTCGGCCACCGAGCGGGTGGGCGCCACCCGTGGGGAAGGCTGGCTCAACCAGGCCGACTGGGAGGCCTATCTCCAACCGATTGGCGTGACCCTCAACGCCGACGCCTTCCGCCTGCCCCTGGCCAAGGCCGATCTCGAGGCGGCCCGGGCCGAGCTGCCCAGCGGTGATGGTCCCTTGCTGCTGCTGGCCCCCCAGGGCGGCAGCAGCGATTGGCCAACGGCCCGCTGGCAGGAGCTGCCCGGCCTGATCCGCCAGCGGCTGGCAGGCCTGCGCACCCTCAGTGGCGGCGCCGGCACCGGCACGCCGCGGCAGCAGGCCGCCCGCCTGGCCAGTGCCGACGTGGTACTGAGCAGCGATCCCGTCAGCACCGAGCTCGCGCTGCTGCTGGGGCTGCCCCTGGTGGCCCTGGGCCGCGATCCCGCCAGCCTGCCGGCACGCCAGGGCGTGCAGGGGCTGGGCCCGGCCAACCAGCTGCCGGCCCTGGAACCGGCTGCCGTGCTCCAGGCCCTCGGCTTCAGCTGAGCAAGGCGCAGCGGCCGCAGCCATACGATCGGGCCCTGCTTGCCCACCCGCCATGGCCCCCTCCACCCCCCTTGCCGGTCAGGTCGCCCTGGTGACGGGCGCCAGCCGGGGGATCGGCGCCGCCATCGCCAAGGAGCTGGCCGCCGCCGGCGCCACCGTGGTGGTGAACTACGCCAGCTCTCCGGCCGCCGCCGAGGCCGTGGTGGCGGAGATTCAGGCCGCCGGGGGCCAGGCCTGGGCCCACCAGGCCAACGTGGCCGACGAGGAACAGGTGGAAGGCCTGGTGAAGGCGGTTCTGGAGAAGGAAGGCCGCCTGGATGTGCTGGTGAACAACGCCGGCATCACCCGCGACGGCCTGTTGATGCGCATGAAGAGCGCCGACTGGCAGAGCGTGATCGATCTCAACCTCACCGGCGTGTTCCTCTGCACCCGGGCCGTGAGCCGCTCGATGCTCAAGGCCCGCAGCGGCCGCATCATCAACATCACTTCGGTGGTGGGCCTGATGGGCAACCCCGGCCAGGCCAACTACAGCGCTGCCAAGGCCGGCGTGATCGGCCTCACCCGCAGCAGCGCCGCTGAATTCGCCAGCCGCGGCGTCACCGTGAACGCCGTGGCTCCCGGCTTCATCGAGAGTGACATGACCGCTGAGCTCGATAAGGAGCCGATCCTGGCCGCCATCCCCCTGGGGCGCATGGGCCAACCCAGCGAGGTGGCCAGCGCTGTGCGCTTCCTGGCCTCAGACCCCGCCGCCGCCTACATGACCGGTCAGGTGCTGCAGGTGGACGGCGGCATGGTGATGCGCTGATAATGAATATCAGCTGATCCCTGTCCCATGTCGTCTCCTGTCGTCGGTGTTTCGCCGCTCCAGAACTTCGGCAATGGTGGCGCCGGCGGGGCTGGGAGCAGAGGCGGCAACGGTGGTGTCGGGGCTGTGATCGGTGCCGACGGGGTAGGCGGCAAAGGTGGCGATGGCACCACAAAAGCCACCATCAAGCGCGATGGTCAGGTGATCGAACTCGAGGGCTTTGCGAACGAGTACAGCATTATTCTTCACGACAATCCCGGTGATCGCAAAGCCAAAATCATCCTAGAAAACGACATCACCGGTGAACGCATCACCGTCAAACTGCGTGCCGCTAAAAGAGACAGCTTTTTAGAGGGCATTCTCCAATTTGAGGATCGCGAAGTTGAACTCAACTTTGATCGCAACGCCGATGCTGTCCTCCTCAATGATGCCCCCCTTCAGGAAGACATTGAGCTCGACTTAGCCCCGCAACCCACCGCTGAGCGCCTGGTGGCCTTCAGTGGCGGCGGCTGGAATTCCCACTCCACTCTCGCCGGCCAGATCGGTGGCGCCCTGGAGCAGTCCGGGCAAGACCTCAGCAAGCTCTTTGCCAACACCCAGGCCATCTCCGCCAATTCCGGCGGCACCTGGTTCCTCAGCCACCTGGCCTACAGCGATCCCTTCCGCGCCTCCCTGGAAAACCAGAGCGAACGCGATCGCTACAACCAATCCGGCTACAACGGCCAGGTGCGGCAGGCCTTCAGCGATCTCACCCCGGACACCACCATCGCGATCGCCAAAGTGCTCGCTGAGGCGATCGGGGTGAGCACGGATGCACTGCTGAAAACCAACGACTGGCAGACATTGCTCTATGAGATCGGACTGGCCGGCAACGCACTCAGCGTGAACAAGCTCAACTGGCGCAATTTTGTTGACCAGTTTGTGTATGGCTACAGCGGCCTCTCCAACTTGCAATGGGTAAATCTCGACAGCCCTCGCCTCCCCTGGGCTGCCGGCAAGGATCTCAGCTTCTCCACCGCCATCACCGCCTACCCCACGGTGATCCAAAACCAAGGCGGGCTCAGCCAAAACAAGCTGTTCGCCGCCGCCAAACCCGACACACTCCCCAGCTGGTGGAACCAAGCCGAGCGCAAACCCGCGGTGCTGCCGCTGTTGATCGTGAGCGATGCCAACGGCAGCAACTCCCAATCGGGCTACGCCGAGCTTCCCTTCGGCGCTGTGGATCTCCAGTTCAGCAGCAATCAATTGTGGCCGACGCGGCTAGACCCCATCACCGGCAAGATCAACCAAACGCCGCTGCCCCAGCTCAGCATCGTGGATGCCACCACGGCATCATCCTCAGCGGCAGGGCTGCTCGCTTCACCTGATGTCTACGGCACTAGCTGGCTCAGCGAGCCCCTGCGCAACACCGCAGCCTCGCTGTTGCGCGAGATGGCGACCCTGGCCTCCTTTGCCGGCAACGGCTTGCGCACCCCCAGGGAACCGGCTGCCCTCTCGGCCAAAACCAAGCTGGCCGATGTGGCGCAGGAATCACTCGTGCGCCTCGCCGATGGCGCCTATGTGGACAACACCTCCGTGGCCTACGGCCTGCGCCAGTTGCAGCGCAGCAGCGGCCTGGCCGCTCCGTTTGAGATCACTCTGCTGATGAATTCATGCACTGATCCAATCACGATGCTGCCGATGCCGATCGGTGGCGGCCAGCAGAGCAGCTTCACGGTGCAGCCCGATGTGGCCAAACTGTTTGGCTTCAGCGCCGAGGGCAAACCCGTCAAGAACGGCGTGCTGGATTTCGATGGATTACCCCTGATGAAGCCCAGCGTCCCCTCTCCCTGGATCTTCGATGTGACCGCCTGGCAAGGCATCGACAAACCCATCTGGTCGTTCTCAGCCGATGGCGGCAGCTACAGCGCCAACTACGTCAAGCTGCCCGTCACCACCCTCGACAACGAAATCCTCGGCATCCGCGGCGGCCAGCAGGGGGTGCTGCATCTGTTCCTCACCAACAACAGCCAGTCGAAGGTGGCGCCGGTGACCCCCAGCATCCTCGACGAATACGACCAGAACTATCTGTTCGGCCGGCAGGCGATGGCCACAGGCGGATGGGAGCAGCTGGCGACGGCCCTCGGGGTTGGCACGGTGTGATCAGATGGCCAACGGTGGCGCTGCGCTGGCCATCAGGGCTCCGGAATTGGCTGGGTGAGCTCCTCGCGCAGCCGCCGGATCCGCTGCAGCAGGCGCAACCGGCGGCTGCGGGTGGTGATCGTGAG
>Ga0194118_10006738_pt1 | contig 11316 bp, 10 predicted proteins | sample TA2MahsurfametaG_2_FD_148662 | JGI IMG/M metagenome (GOLD analysis project Ga0194118, IMG submission 148662) | Freshwater microbial communities from Lake Tanganyika, Tanzania - TA2015013 Mahale N5 surface | ecosystem: Environmental > Aquatic > Freshwater > Lake | place: Tanzania: Lake...
TTTTAGATAATTCTTTGAATAATTTAATTAATTCTTTAAGTGAATATTTAGTTAATAATCCAGATAATATAATCGAACTTGCAGATACACCAGCATAATAATCAAATAAATCTAATATATTTTTACCAGTTTTTTGTTCAATGTAATCTAAAATAAGTAAAGGAAAATAAACTCTAACACCACCACCATCTATATTTAAAAGTCTTTTCATCTATAATAAAGTATATATTATTTTTATTCTAAATCAGTTTTCATCCGCATAATTAATTTTCTTGTTCTGCGATTGAATGCATGTTTGTTAGTAATTCTCTTATTTTTTTGAAACACAAGATGAAAAAAATTAATCAAAGAATACCAGAATGGACTAATGCACAATTCTTTGAATGTACGAAATATTCTTCTTTGCATCACATCATGAGTTTTATGTCTCTTAAAATGCATAATTTGATATCTCTTTTCATAAAGTTGCTCATTATCAAAATGCCAAGAATTAATTCCAATTATGTCTCCCAAAATAATAATACAAATTGAAAACAAATCAATTATTGGATTGCCCAAACCATGTGAAATACTTGCCGAAATTAAATTATCGGGTGGATGACAAACACTTGAACTGTATCTTTTGGAACAAGTTTTTCTGTTTATTTCAGTAAAGTTGTCAAAATCAAACAAATAAATATTTCCATCTGAATCTAGTCCTAAATTTTCATATTTGAGGTCATTGTGAACAAATCCCAATGAATGTAATGTAAATGTTTTTTTGATCAAAGTTAAAATACTTTTTTTCATTTGTTCAATTGAAGTCCATTCAAAATCCGAAAATAGTATTATTCTTTCACTCACACATATTTTGACAACAAAATTTTTGGAACCATAATCAATCGTGTAATCATAGTAAATCTTTGGAGAAATTTCATTGTCTGAAACAAGTTTATATATTGAATCTAAAGTGTCAACATCTTTTTTTGATATGACACAAATTTTAATAGCGAGTTTGTAGGTTTGACAATCGGCAAAAATTACTAATGAATTGTAACCCATGTTTGTCGGGAGTGAAAAATTAGAAATATCATATTTTGAAGACATTTCTTCAATTTTAGGTTCAGCCAATTTATAAATATCATGTAAATTCAAATTATCAAATGATTCTCTTGAACCATCCAAATTTGATTTTTTGGTATTAAATGCAAAAACAAGTTTTCTTAAATGATCCATTAATATTAAATATATTTAAATATTCAAAAAAAATTCAATTTTTTTAAATTAGACTTAAAAAAATTTAATATTATATTTTAATGGTTGATAAAAATATCCTGAAATTAAGTCTAAATGATAGACTAAAAGAAATTGATGAATTTGTAGATTCTTTTTTACCAAATACACCAATAAAAAATATTTTAACTAAATATAAATATGAATTGGATGGTTATGAATATATTGAATCAATAAATATATTTTCAACTTTATCATTAAAAGGTTCAATTAAATATGTTAGTAAATATGATGGTCAACTAAGAAGTGGTGGTTTACTTGTTAAAATTTATAAAAAAAAAAATGATAAATGGACTGCAATCATAAAACAAAATGATAAAAAATATTATGTTTCATTTGATGCTAATTATATTTTCTATAAAAAAACAAAATCAGAAGAAAGAATTGATTTATTTAAATTATTTGTAGCAGATGTAGACTCAGGTATGTATGAATTAACTTAGTTTACATTTGAGACATTATAATTAATGAATTTTCATAAAATTCACTCCAAACTATTTTTTTTATTTTTTTTTTTATTTGTGTTACAATATTATCATCTATATTTATATTTTGTAAAATTATAATATCATTTAATAATCTTTTTGTTTTTTTAATTAAATCAAATAATTCTTGAATATTTGATATATAGTTATTAAAATTTAAATATATAATTACTGGATGTGTAATGTTATTGATTAAAAAATCAACTAAATTTGTTTCTAATTCATATTCATAAATTAGATTATTTTTATCAATAATCTTATTTAAAGTATGTACTTCTATAAAATCTTTTTTATATTCGTATAAATTAATATCTGAATTAAAATCAACTAAAATTGAAGGTACATTTATTCTAATTTTTTGTATAAAATTAATAATTGGTAAATTATATTTTTTTGGTAATTTAAGAATATCGGATAGTATTATTTGTTTTTGATTTTGAAGATAATATAATTCATTATATATTTCATCCAAATTATTATTTTTATTTAATATAATTTTTGTATTAATATTATATTCAATAACACTTGTAAAAGAGTAAAATTTATTCCAAGATTCGGGTAAAATTAATTGACACCCATAGCTAAAACTTAAAGGTATTACTCCTGACATTTTTTGTTTTTCATATTCAATAATAGTTTCATTACAAAAAATATAATTTGATTTAGATATTATTTCAAACATTAAATTTGTTGGACACATTTCAAAAATATTAATATTATTAACATTAATTAATTCATTTGTATATTTTCTTGTAATTATATTAAATTCTATATCATCAAAATTAATTAATAACTTTTTTAAAAAAATAATTGATTTAGGATACATACTACCAATACAAGTAACTATTATGTTATTTTGACTATTTAATATTTGTTGTTTATTATATTTTGATATACCATTATAACAAGGTAATATCCATTTATTTTCAGGTCTATTATTAAAAAATCTAACTGATATTCTAGAATACATATCATTATTTCTAATTAAATAATGATGATCAATTGAAATAATTTTTTTTGAACAAATATCTTTAAATATATGATAATTTCCTATATAATTAGGATCATCGTCACTTAACAAAAAAATATAATCATAACTATCATATTCAAAATCCAATAAAAATATCCAACTTAAATTTCTATTAAATAGTGAATTATAATAATTTTGCCATTGTATTGATATATTATTTTTATTTGCAATAATTTCAAAAAAAATATCGTTATTTATAAAATATTCAGCTAAATAACCAATCATTTCATAATGATAAATTTCTAAACCTTGAAATATACATACTTTCATTTATATTTTATTTTGAATATTTATTTATATATTATTCAGTAAATAAAATTAATATGTAAAAATATATTTTATAAAAATCTATTAGGATCAAGTTGTATATCATATAAAGTAAAATTATTACTTTGCGACTTTAAATTATTAAAATCAAAACGTATATTATTATATTTAAATTTACTAAAATGAATATGTGCAATGTATTGCACCTCTGGTGAATAAGTTTTTTGATTTATACAAAGAAATGAATCTGCTATCATCATTATATTATTAAATGTTTGATCATTCCAAATTTCTGGACCTCTTGATTGCACTATACCACATTTTAATATGTAATCCATAGGTTCTTTATTTCCAATAAAAAGAGTGTCTGAAGATCCTAATATTGTAAATGCACAAGATGAACAAATAAATAATTTATTTATTTCATATTTAATTCTTTGCATATTATTTGATGGGGATAATATATGTGTTGGATGCTTAATAATAATATCAAATAATCTACCAAATACATGTAAATTTATATTTAAATTATGCTCTTCGCAATATTTATTTTTAATTTCGTTTAAAATAAATTTGCGATACATTAGTTTAGGAATAAAACTATTATCAGCTCCATTATTATGTTTTAGATTTTTAAAATAAGAATTATGTACAGCTTGTTCAGTTAATAAATAATTATTTTTAAAATTTTCAACATAATCAAAAAAACAAATAATAAAACCAAAATCATTCAATATATTTCTAATTTCATTTTCGTTTTTTTTAGAATAATTTCCTAATTTATCACTTAATATAAATACATATACAATATTGTTATTAAATAAAGGTGCTAGCATTTTTATATTTTCTCTTAAATTAAGCGCATAACTTCTAAATTGACCAAATATCATTAGAGCTATATTTTTTTTATTATTTATTGTTGATATTGATATTGGTAATGGACACTGCACCCAAGATACATAATTCTTTAATTTACAACATTCTAAATGATATAAATTTATTATTTCATTATTTCCATTTTTATTTTGAAATAAAATTTGGTTATTTATATTTTTTACAAACTCTGTTCCTATTTCAAATTTTAAAAAATAAATACTACTATAATTTGCTTTCATAAATAAACCTTCTTTTCCAATAAAAGAATCTGTTTCATCTCGATCTAGATATTCATTAACTGCACGCCCTAATATTCCAGGTCCAGTAAAATCCAATTTTGAGTTTGGAACGGTCATAGTTTGTACATTATGTATAATTTTTTGAATACATCTCATAATTACTGGGTGTTCAGGAATTGATGCAATAAATCCACATGCTAGATTATGATTGCCCTCATTTACACTTGAGTTTAAATCTATTGGTACTATAAAATCTACATCAGGTAATAAAAAATCATCTAAATTTCCTAGACACAATGTATCAATATCTACATAGACACCACCACGAACCCATAAATAACAATACCTAAATAAATCAGATTTATATGCTCCTGGAATAATCTGTTTATATACATTAATAACATCAATCTCAAAATGCTCTCTTATAAATTTTTCTCTCTCTTCTGCATCAATTAGTATATATTCATAATTAGGATTTAATGTTTTCCACGTGTCGACTATTTTTTTAAACTCAATATTAAAATGTTTATGTTCCCATGTTTGCATAATTCGTTTAGGAATGGATGATGATTTATTCGATTGTTCTTGATTGCTCTGATTAAAATTTACTTGACATGTAAAATGATTTTGATTTAAATTAAAATTTACATTTTTACTATCAATTTTATTAAATAGTCATAAAACCTTAAATAGTTGAACCCAAGATTCAGCAACTGTTTTCCATGATATAATTGTACTTGATTCAATTAATTGTTTTCTAACTGCATCTATGTATTTAAAATCTTTCATTTCTTTTATTATATTTTCGGCTACTCTTTTACATAATATTTTATTCAAAGGATCCCAATTATACTGAATTCCGTGTCTATTTTTAAAAACTCCAAAATTTGATATAATTGGAATACATCCTGTAATTAAACTTTCTCTTACACTTATACAATCTATTTCAGCTTCTGAATTTGATAAATATATGTGGTAAGTAGATAAATATTTTTCTCGTATTATCATATCCATCGATTGTCTTCCATGATCCATTACTCCTGGTTGACCTAATAAAAATATTAATTTTGATTTATAATTATCATCAAATATATAATCCATTCCATAATAAACATGAAATTCTGCTTTTGGTTCTGCATTATAAATATACGGCCAAACATTTTCTAATATATATTCTAAACCTCTATCATAACTTGAACAATAACAAAATCTATAAGGATCACGTATGTTATTTTCATTTTTTTTAAATTCTTTTATTCTCAAGCCATTTAATATAATTACATATTCAGATTCATCTAATTTTCTTCCTAAAAATTCTTCAAAACATAATAAATGATATTCAGATTTAAATGCATACTTATTAACTTTTTCAAAAACTTTTAATAAATCGTTTCTGTCTAAATGTGCTAATGTATATGAAAAATTATCATGAAAATCTATAATTATATTATTCGCTAAATAATTAAAATTCATTAATAATAAAATTCCAGGAGTTCTCCATACAATAATATTTTTAATTTTTTTTGTAGTATCTAAATTCATCCAATTAGTATAAAATACATTATTAAAATAATAATCTTTATTGAAATTACCATATACTATTACATTATATCCAAGATTAGTCCATTCTGATGATAATTTAACAACTGCTTGTTCGGATCCTCCAAGTTTATTATCTGATGGTTCCCATTCTATTCCATTTGCACCTAATAAATATACAATGTCATAAGGTAAATATTCTGAATTATCAATATTTATTTTTTCTATTTGTTTAATAATTTTTGAATCAATTAAATAATTAATAGATTCTTTTTCCAATGTTTCGTGTTCATTATTTAATAATGATTTAATAATTATATTATTTAAATTTACAACTGAATTTTCAGGTAATATAATTTCAATAGGTTCTAAATTATTATTTGTAAAATTCAATAAATAATTATTATTAGTATCATCAAAATAATGATTATCACTGTATTCTTTTTTATAAGCTAATGTATTTGAAATTATATGAGTATTATTAGTTAATTTTTTAATATTTTTATTATCATAAAAATAAATATTTTTTGAACCTGCTAAAAATTTTTCTGATTTTAATAATTTTTCAATAATTGTGTTTATTCTAGATGGAAATTGATAATCATAAATTGAAGCCCATATTATTATATTTCCTTTTGCTCGAGTATTTGCATAATTCTTAATTCCTCCTATAGTTTTAATATTTATAACATTTAAATATTCAACAGTAAAATTTATGTTTTTATCATAAATATAATTATTAAATTGAAATTTTTTTTCATTAAAATCATTTGAATTTTCATTATTATCAAATATAATCCATTCATTTATGTTATCATATGATTGATTTACTATAGAATCAGCTAAAATTTTTAAATAATTTAATTGATCGGAATATGTAATAGTTAAAATAGATACTAATGGTTTTTTCATAATTAATATTAATAATAACTATTTTTTATATATTGTAAAACTTAAAGACTTAATATATTTATTAATAATGCTATCTAATAAAATTATTAATAATTTATTTGATGTTTTTAAAAAAGATTTATTGCCAAAAGACCACATTATGTTTTTAAAATATATGAAAAAAGAACTAAAATTTGAACCTATAGTTTGTTATGATATTGGTGCTGCTGTTTTACATTGGACTAGACATGTTGAAAATATATGGGCTAATACAGAAGTAATATTATTTGATGCATTTGAACCTGTTGAAATATTTTATAAAACTCATAAATATTATATTGGATTATTATCTGATAAAGATAATATTGATATTAAGTTTTATCAAAATGATTTTTTATTTGGTGGTAATTCATATTATAAAGAATATAATAATAATGTTTTTCCAGAATCAAATTTTATAATTAAAAAAAGTAAAACATTAGATACAATAGTTAAAGAAAAAAATTTTCAATTACCTGATTTAATTAAGATTGATGTTCAGGGGGCTGAATTAGATGTTTTGAAAGGAGCAACTGAAACTCTTAAATATTGTAAATATTTAATTGTTGAATTACAAGATATTAATTATAATCAAGGAGCACCATTAGCACCAATAACAATTAAATATCTTGAAGATAATGGTTGGAAATTAATATCATCTAAATTTTCAGATAATGGACCTGATGGTGATTATTGTTTTATGAATATCAATAAATAACACTTTTTAATCATTTCAAATGTTGTCTATTTAATAATTAAAATTTATGAATTACTTGTACTTGTAAATATATTTCGAATTGAACAAAGTTAAAATATATATTGATATTATAAATTTACACCGTCAAAGATTTAAAATGAGACAAAACGGATTAAAATAAAATATTATAACATAATTACTAGTAAGAGTCCTATAATGACTTGTTCGTGCAGTTTCTGCTTTTCTCCTATAAGAGAGGTTATTATGTAGGAATAATAAAAAATACACATTAAAACTCATAAGTTGTATTTGACGATACAACATACTCTAAATTTACTTTTTCCTGAAATGGATAAACATTGAAGCATTTTGTACCATTTTAAATCTTCAAGGGTGTAAAGCCTATAATTATTTTCTACCTCTTCGTGGTGATTTTTGTCTTTGTGGTGATTTTTGTCTTTGTGGTGATTTTTGTCTTTGTGGTGATTTTTGTCTTTGTGGTGATTTTTGTCTTTGTGGTGATTTTTGTCTTTGTGGTGATTTTTGTATTTGTGGTGATTTTTGTATTTGTGGTGATTTTTGTATTTGTGGTGATTGTATTACGGGTGGTCCTCTAGTTGGAATTGGTTGTAATATAATAGGTGATATAATATGTTTTTTATATGTTACAGGAATTTCATATGTTGATGAAGATTGAACTCTTTGAGGTTGTTTTAAATTTAAAGATTGTATAATTTTTAATATTTTTTGTAAACCTGGAATAGTACATGATGATGAACTATTTCCTAAATAATTTAAAATACATGATGATAGATTATTTGTAAATGATATTTTATTTTTATTATAATTTTTTAATAATTCACTTACAAACTCATCTATAATTAATTTATCTTGTGATGAAATTTGTTTATTTATTTCATCAATTGGTATGATTTGTTTTAAAACTAATTTTGCAGTACCAATTAATATTGAATTTAAACCAAAAATGTATCCAAACAAATTAATTAAGGCTGAAAACAATATTGATGCATCATTTGATGATATTTGTTTTTTATATATTATAAAGTTATTGTATACTGGTATCAATGCTTTTAATGTATTATCAATAATTGGAATAATCTTTATGTTATTAACATTATTTTTTATTTTAATACAATCTGTATCCATTATAATTTTAAATGTACTTTTCATTAATGAATCTAAATTATTATAAATTAATGATCTGATTTTATTACATGATGTTTCATTTTCAAAAATACTTTTAATAATTTGTTGAATATTTTTTGAATCTTCTTCATAAATTAAATTTCCACCTAATAATTTTTTTAATTTTAAATATTTATATTTGTATTTTAAATATTGTGTTTTATAATTCATTATATTATATTGTATAAAAATTTTATTATACACTTGAAAATTTATAATGAAACAAGTCAAAATTCTGTAATTATTGTCATAATGAATTAGATAAATTTTTAATTAGAAAGTCAAACAAACCAAAAGATATTATGAATAATAAAAGCATATTTTTTATTGTATTAGTTATAATATTTTTAACATAGAGAGATAATTATATTAAAACTAAAGCAGATATTAAATATTAAATGTTATGAAAAAAGAATTCAGCATAAATCAAATAGAGGTGTTGTTACGTACTCTTACAAATATATTTGTAATATTATTGTTACTTATAATATTAATGGTAAAAAATATAAAAATAGTATTGAAACGAACTCTTTCACAGATTACAGAAAAGATAAAACAATAGAAATTAGTTATGATCCAAAAAATCATATGAATATAAGATTACCTATAAGTTGCCGGAATTATATTTTCAATACTTACTATTTTATTTTTTTGTGGTTTTATATTTAATCTTTAAAAAAATAAATTACACCTTTTTATTAAATAATGTAACACTTACTATTTAGATAGAATTTTTATTATTAAATAAATTATACATTTTAGTTTATTTTATAAATTGCTTATTTATTATATATATAAAGATTTTTTATTCATATATTTAATGAGTAAAACTTTTAGTTACAGACAGAAAGTAGTAATTCTTGGAGATTCAGGAGTTGGTAAAACATGTCTAGTAAATAGATTAGTTTTCAATATGTACATTAATTATACAAACCCTACTATTGGCGCAGCTTTTGCTTCATATAGGGCAAATGATGATTTTATATATGAAATTTGGGATACAGCAGGTCAAGAAAGATTTCATTCTTTACTTCCAATGTATTTAAGAAATGCTGATGTCATTTTTATTGTAATTGATATTAGCCACGATCTTGAACAAATAAATAAACAATATATAAAATGGTTTAGTTACACTAAAAATAATATTAATTTATTAAATAAAGATTATAAAATTTGTTTGTTTTTTAATAAACAAGATATGAATAAATATTTTCAAGTACCAGAAGATATTTTAAAAAATGAAGAAATTTCTTTCATTAACTTAATATCAGCCAAAACTGGTTATAATATTGATAAGATTAAATTAACATTAGATTCACTCGCTAAAATACACATAGAAACTGTACATCCAAATACTCAAAATAATAATAGAATAAATTACAGTTTAGATTTAGTTGTTAATACAATAAAATCGAAATGTATTCCATAGAGAAAACTATTACAAATTATTTTCTTTATGCTTTTATATTTCTTCTAACTCTATATGCATAATATTATTAGCTTGTTGATTATTTTTAATGTATTGATACAATAACAATGAACTCGATAAACCCATAAATATAATCGAAATAATAATAAAATTATCAAATATTTCATTAAATAATAAGAAAGAAAATAATAACTGAATAATTCTTCTTAATAAATCTAAACCACTTAATAATATATTAGCTGGTAAATAGTCATTTTTTGTATTTAATATATTAATTTTATTATACATATATAATTGAAGACCAGTACCAATTAAAAAATATAAAAATATTGGTAATGCACTAATAGGTGGTGGATTTAAAATAGTATAATAAATAGATGGGATTATAATTAGAATAAAATATGTAATTTGAAAAATAATTTGATAATCTACACTTGAAAAAACATTTTTTTTCATAGAATATTCAATTAAATTATTATAAATTGAATTCAAAAAACATGAAAAAAATATAATTACAGTATTTATAATTAGTAATTTATTGTCTTGATTACTGTAATTTATATAATTATAAATTATTAATATATATGAAATAACTAAAAATAAGCAATTATATAAATAAATATTTGTTATTTTCTTATTTAATAAATACTTAAAAAATGGTATATTGAAAATTATAAAACCTGTTCTTAATATTGTGTAATAACTAAGTGTTAAATTATTGATAGCATAAAATAATAGCACTGTTTCTACTGTATATATTACACCATTACATATTGGATATAATAAATTTTTAATATTCTCTTTCTTAAAAAAATTTTTTACTTTTTCTCTGTGAACTTTTTTGGTTAAAAATAATAAATAAAATGGTGTGAAAACACAATTTAATGAAATATTAAACCATGCATTCTTATAATTATAATGATAATTCAAGTACTTGATACATATTAAATACTCTGATAATGTAAAAACAAATAAAAAACTGTTTATAATTAAAGATAAATTATTTTTTATAAGATTCATTTTTCTTTACTTATTAAGTATCTTTTTCTATATATATATATTCTTTATGTAAATAAATAAAAAATTCATATTTCTATTTCTTTTATTGGTTTGTTAAAGATAGAATTATTGTATTTTAATTTTATGACTTCGGTATTATTCCCTGTTTCATTATAAATCATCAGTTTGACTTCATTTATTTTAAACATTCTGTAATTCTTAAATTCTTTGTTATTTTCTTCATCCACCATAGATGTGTGTTCATCTTGTAGTTTCTCAATTAATTTATCCAATATTTCTATAGTTCTTTCTGGTAATTTATCTTTATAATCTTCAAATGATACTTC
>Ga0194118_10006739_pt1 | contig 11315 bp, 8 predicted proteins | sample TA2MahsurfametaG_2_FD_148662 | JGI IMG/M metagenome (GOLD analysis project Ga0194118, IMG submission 148662) | Freshwater microbial communities from Lake Tanganyika, Tanzania - TA2015013 Mahale N5 surface | ecosystem: Environmental > Aquatic > Freshwater > Lake | place: Tanzania: Lake Tanganyika...
AAACCGTCCAGATCTTTTACGTAGACTACTTGTAAACCTGGAAGAAGTAAGCTTGAAGCCAGACGTAATTATTATTGTCGACTCCTCTGACGCAGGGAAAAATTTTGCATTGAAATCAGAATTCATAAATATTCATCAAATTATGACTGGATACAAATCGGCAGCTATTCAAAGAAATATAGGCCTCGACTATTTAGACAAATACAACAAGGCAGAAGACATAAGATTTATTAGCTTTTTAGATGATGACGTTATGGTTCCGAATGACTATTTTGATTTAGTCCTAAGAGGTATAACCCAGACTAATGATTGTGTAGGCCTATCTGGGATTGCAACAACTTCAGAAGATGCTAAAACCAGAATTAGAAGAAATTGGCTCACAGATTGGATTGGGATAACTGGCAATCCCGGAGCCTTAACAGGCGCTGCTATAAATATCAGTCCATTTGGCCTGACAACAAAAAGTGAAGTGGATTGGCTAATAGGATGTTCAACTTGGAAGGCAATGATTTTTCAGAATGTAAGATTTGAGCACGATTTCTTCGGACAGTCTATTTTTGAAGATGTGATTATCTCTGTTCGCGCGAGGAAATTAGGAAAGTTGATTTGTGACCCCTCAATTGTTTTGCAACACGATCTGGCAACCGAAGGACGGCCTATGGCCAGAGATCACTACTTAAACTGGGTAAAAAATAGATTTAGGATATTTTCATACGATGTACCAAATTTATCGAAGTATAAATTCTGGTTTTTGATCCTTTCACTAATAGCTAATTCGGCACTTCTTGCACCATTTAGCACCCGCGATAGAGATAAGTTTGTGGGTCTAGCTCTTGGAGCTAAACAACTAATGGCCCAGAGATTGCACCAATGAGAATTGCTGTAACTCGCCAAGAGTCTTTTTCTGACTTTCTTTCGCCGACGGAGCAACCCTGGAAGGCCTTTTTTGATTGGCTTTCAACGGATGGGCATGATCTCGTTTCGCTAAATGATGATCCCGATGTAATAATTTTCATGAATCATCATCGTGAACTCGGGCTAAGAGCACTTAAAGCAAGTAGAAGGGCCTTTAAGGTGTTGGTCTTATGGGAGTCTATGGTGACGCGGCCAAATAATTTTCGGAGAGGTAATCTCAATAGGTATGAGTTAATTTTTACGCCATCGAATAAGTGGGCTTCAGGAACAAACGTTTTTCCATTTAATTGGCCACAAGGTAAGCAGGTTGTAACGCGCGTTAGCGAGGCCGACTTTAAAGCGCGCGACGCTCGAGTAGCTGTCTTTCAAAACAATAAAATAAGCTTCGTTGATGGTGAAATGTACACTTTGAGACGACAATTAATTGAATTATTCGGTAAAGAGATAGTTGTTTATGGAGCAGGTTGGAACAGCGCTGCTACCACTGTAAAAGGCCTTTTAGGTGCAACGAAGCACTATGCAGGATTGAACCACCGTATGAATTTGTCTAGCTTAGATAACATCTGGATAAAGCCTAAAAACTACAAGGGGTTTGCACCAGATAAGTCTCGTGAGTTAAAGAAATTTCAATTCACTATTGTTGTAGAAAATAGTCTGGATTATGTCTCTGAGAAATTGATTGAGGCGTTGTGGGCCGGTTGCTGTGTTATTTACGTGGGTCCTCCTTTGCGCGAATTTGGAATTCCTGAGGTGGCAATAGAATGCCCGCCTGACTCAAGGATAATTAGGCAGCGCTTTGAAGCCGCCCAGAAGGATTACTCCCTAGTGAAGCATATACAGAATAATGCACAGAACTACCTTAGAAGCCAGCAATTTGAAGAGACTATTAATAACTTTGTGCTGGGTAAACTGGCTGCTGACATAATGCATCAAATTAAATTGACCATGGCAGACAATTAATCATGAACACTGCACGTTTATTTTGGTACGCGGCGGAAGATAGAATTGCACGCAGATTTATTCAATATCCTAGACTCAAAAGAGTCAATAGCTTTCCATACTTGAATTCAGACTCCTATTCTTTCTTGTGTGATATAACTATAGATAAACAAGAGGACTTTCTGGAAATAGAAAGTATGCCTAATGACTCAAGTATTTATGTGAATGGTAATCTTTTAGTGTCTCTAGAACAAGAGTTCCTATCTTGTCTTTCTAAACGATTCGAGCCATTGGCGGCAATAGTTATAGGCGACTCTGACAACCCCCCTACTGTATCTTTTCTAAAAGACATTCAGAAGCATTGTAAATTGGTTGCTTCTGTAAATGTGTCTAGTGATATCAAAGGAGTTGTGCCCTTACCACTTGGATTAGAGAGTCAGAGATATCGAAGTGCTGGTCAGATAAGAGATTTTAAGAAGATACCAAGTTTTAGTGTGGAATCTAGATCAATAGGAATACTTGTAGCGTGGAATGATGAAACAAATCCCAAAGAGAGAGTCTTGGCACGAGGGGAGATTACTAGATCTAACTGTTGCCTCGAGATAAGTAGAAGAGTGCCTGCCCGATATATACATGCCTTAATGAGAAAAACATTACTCGTTCCGTGCCCTCCGGGGAATGGCAAAGACACGCATCGTTTTTGGGAATCCCTATATTTGGGTTCGCTACCTGTAGTTCTTGAAAGGGATGTAATCCCGGCGTACTCCCCCTATCCCTATGTTGCTATTGATGATTGGTCAGAGTTAACCCAGTTGGATACTAAGCAACTTAGAGAAATTTATTCAAGTAAAGTTTTAGGGCTTGACCTTTTTCGTAAGAACTCTCATAGGCACATAACTGACTTGTTCTCCTATAAAGTGAAGAACTCATGAATTCTAGCCTTAAGATTATGTGGGTAGAGGTAGGGCGACCTGTACCAAGGTATGCTAAAAACAATTTTAAATTGACGTCAAAATTACATTTTAATATTGAACAATACCTGGTAACAGATTCTCGCGCCTCATTGAATAATCAGATTGTAATCGATATTTCTAAGATCGAGAAAAGTGAAGAAACCCGACGATTTGAGGAGATGAGAAAAGTTTGGCCCTATAAGCAAGAATATTTCTGGCATGGCACCACGGCCAGATTTTTTTATCTATACGATGCCATGCGCACAAATCAACTTAACAACGTTATCCACTTAGAAACAGACTGCATCCTGTTACAACCAGATGCAATATCTAAATTGATTTCTGATACAAGAGTTGATTGTGCATTTCCACTTCAAGCAAATGGAATTGGTTGTGCATCTATACTTTATGTTCGTAACCCTGAGATTCTACAAAAGTTTCTACATCATGTATTGAATAATTGGAATAGAGATGATGTAGATGACATGGTGCTTCTGGGTGAATTCTCCCAAGAAATTGGAGTTAATGTTCTGCCCACTCAGATAGAAAATCTCGGTTATTCGTCAGAATTTATTTTCGATGCCCAATCAATTGGAAAGTACTTCATGGGCACTGATGCGAGAAACTGTCGATTACCATTTTCTATGAGAGGAGAACTGGATTTTAGGGAGGGGTCTATCACTAATCTACTCAAACAAGGTTCTTTGAGATTTAAATCCACCTGTGGAAAAGAGTCGATTGAAATTTGGGTAAAAGATAGCAAAATTAAGCTTGCCAATATCCATATTCACTCAAAAGCAATCAGCCCCTATGTTTTTCTCATGAATATGAAACTGAGAGTTGGATTTGGTATTAAGACTCCAATTGTGTGGAGACTAGGTCATTTTGATAAGTACGTGTTCCTTGAAAGACTAGTGTCTTTTTTGGCGAGGCGCTTAGGAAAAGACAAAAATTTTAGGGAGAGAATTCTAAGATGATTGTAAAGTTGGATGTTTAGATGGAAATTAATTTATTAGATAGATGTATTTTAGAATTGGATCAGCGCTATCAATGTCGCTGCCATAAATTTGAGTTACTTTTGGATAACTCACAATCAAAATCTGTGAATAATTTTGACTTCAGGATTTTAATTCTTCTTGAGCCACCTTCAGTAATGCCTGAAAACTATAACCCTGACAACTGGAAAAGTTTCGATCTTGTAATTTTAATGAGCCCATGGAGATCTTCTATCTACGGCATGGGCCATATGGTTTTTCAACCATTGATACGCCCAAAGATTATAAACTGGAAGAAAGTCAAGCACCCCGGAATAACCTTGATTAACGATTTTAAGTTTGGATCAGTTACTTCTAGTCTTTATGGTTGGCGTCTCGAGTTACTGAAGAAGCTCTCAAAAAGAGAAGTTGAAGTGAAGGTATTTGGTCTAAATTGGAATATGTCTAGAACTATGGAAGTACGGAAGAGATGGGCTGCCACTCGACGAGCTAAGAGAATTCCGGATTTTAGTTTACGAGAAGCTTGGTCATCGCTTTTCTTCCGTCCAAAAAGCTATTGTGGACACGCACCAGATAAATTCTTGACTCTGTCTGATTTTGAGTACACCATAGTGGTGGAGAATGACAAATATTCATTAACAGAAAAGCTCTTCGATGCGGTATTTTCAGGAGCTAAAGTTTTTTATCGTGGGCCCAAGCTGAGTGAGTTTGATTATCTCGATAGTCTCTGCGTCCAGTTGCCCGAAGATGTTGACGAGGCAGTGGAAATGATCCTAGGTAGAGAGGAATTAGACTGGAGTACTTATCAGAATAAGGGCCTCAGTTTTATTAATGACTCACGAAGCATGGCATTTTGTGAACATAACCACGTTGCAATGGCTATTGTCGATATTATTGAAAAGTCACTTGAATTTCGCCACACTTGTTCAAGAAAACATTAGACTTAGGCTATGGAAAAAAAGCGTAAATACGTCGTTGATGAGGCAACCTTACTTCTAGCAACAGTTTCTGGATCTATATTCATAGGTTTTCTAGATCCAATTAATTGGCCCAAGCAAATTGCCCTTCTTACCGTTATTCCATTTATTGCTGTGGCTGGTTACAGGGCTTACAAAGAATCTTCCAATGTTTCTGTAGTAAATTTTCAAGCTCGATTGTTGCTCTTGTCAATTGTAATTACAATCACTGCAATACTTCTAGCTAAATTCTTTGAAGATCTATCATGGACTCGGATTTTGTGGGGTCTCTGGGGAAGAAATAATGGTTTACTCACGATAGTTTCTCTTTTTATCATAGCCCTCTGTTTTTCTCTCATGAATCAGGAAAGGGCTTTTGGCTCCAAATTCCTTCACAGTTTAGAGTTAGCTTCAATAATTTTCTGTTTATATGGCCTGATACAGTGGTTAGGCTATGACCCCGTCAAGTGGTCTCAAAGCAATCAAATATTCTCGTTCTTTGGTAATACAAACTTTGCCTCTGCAATATTCGCACTATCAGCATCCTGCTTTCTACTCTTGTCAGTCTGTGAGAGGTCTAATCTAGTCCTGCGTCTCACAAGATTGATATTTTTTGGAATTTCTCTGGGGCTAATTATCGCCACAAAGTCCATTCAGGGACTCGGAGCAATTCTAATTGTTGGCTTGCTTGCACTCTTTATCTGGCTAAATATTGTGGGAGTAAGCAAAAAATTAATATTCCTTGCCTGTGCTGGCATCCTGGGAATTCTCGTTTTCTTGGGAACTCTAGGATTCGGCCCACTAGGAGACACAATTGGTCAATATACGGTTCAATTACGTTATCAGTATTGGCTCACAGGGGTTCGAATTGGGGAGACTTCACCTATTTGGGGGGTAGGGGTCGATAGTTATGGAGATCATTTTAGAACATATCGGTCACAGGATCTGGCTGAAAGAACATCTATTGACTTGGTTACAAATAACGCTCACAATGTTTTTGTTCAAGCATTTGCAACCCTTGGAATACTTGGTTTACTAGCTGTTTTCGTTCCCGTGCTCATCGGAACCCTCATTTCAATAAAAACACTCCTCAGCGACACCTCTAGTGATATCGATAAAGGTATTGCCTCTGTTTTTATAGCACTCTGGTCTATGTCTTTTTTTTCTATAGAAAATATTTCAATTGCAGTTTGGAATTATGCATTTCTTGGCCTTGTACTAGCTCTGAGAACCAGGGAAGAAAAAGATTCCGTAGCTTCTTCGACTAAAGCGAGAAGGACTCAGTCTGATTTAGATATTAAGAGATATATCGCTCTGTTGTTTTCAGGGGTTTTGTTCGCAACTGGTTGGTATTCCTCCTATCCAGATAGAAGCACTCAAAAGTTCTTAGCCACGCAAATAGATCTTCAAAACTCTGGGGCTGTATCAATCAGAGTGAATGAGGTAAGAAAAGTCGCCCACTCACCTTCTGTCTTCGAAATGGAGTATTGGTACCTTGCATCTGAACTTAATAAGACAAATAATGCTAGCGAGTTATTTGCAATATTAGATCTTGCCCTTACTCGCTATCCAAATGACTTTAGTCTGTTGGATCTGAGTGCAGGATATCGCGAACAGAGGGGACAACAAGTGCAGGCAATTCCCTACAGAGAGCGCCAATTGAGAATTGAGCAAAGACATCCCAGGATCTGGTTGAGTTATGCTTATGACCTCAGAGCCGCGGGGAGGCTAAATGAAGCCCGATCTGCATTCGAAAAAATGATCGAGTTTCAGGTATTTTTGACTCAAGATATAAAAGATCAAATTCCTCAGATTGAAAAGGATTTTGTAACAATTTCGAGTGGAAAATAAGGCAATAGGGTGAGGAAGTCTTTAATCAGTCTGTTTTTTTGTGCTCTTACCTTAAGTGGAGTCTATCCTGCTGCCACTGCTCCAGTCGAGAGGATTATAGATATAGTTGGAGTTTCATTTGGAAGCAGCTTTAGTAATTCTGCATCGATTGATCTAGTTGCTTCAAACTTGACAGAAAAAAATCTACCTTTTTGGAATTCAGTCCTTAGTAAATCCAAAGTTAAGAATGAATTAAAATTAGGAATAAAGGATTTCTTATCAATTTCATTAAAACCACCAAGTAACTGTGATGGGAATACATCCATTCGCTATATCGAGACAATCAAATCACTTTTGCAACCGAAATATCCAAGTCTAGACTTCAAAAATCGGTATTTAGTTATTTTAACCCCAAGAATGAGTTGTGTTTGGGAGGCAGTGAGTAGCGTTAATCAGAACGGAAAATGGTCGGGAGGAATGATTCTCAATGGGACGGATAAAGAGTTTGTAATTTCGCATGAGTTAGGTCATGCGCTAGGCCTTGGTCATTCTAATTTGCTGGCTTGTAATCTTGGGAAAATAGATGGAGATTGGCTTAGTGACTGTCGTGGTATTGAGTATGGAGGTGCTGTTGACGTTATGGGAAACGTCGAAGTGAGGACTTCTTTATCTACTTATCATCTGTGGCGATTGGGACTTTTAGAAAATCAGGATGTGAAGGAAGTTTGGAGGAGTCAAGAGGTTGAACTCAGTTCGGTTGATGACAGCCAAGGGTTTAGATCGATATTTCTTCGAGATAAAGAGGCAAGTTATTGGATTGAGTATCGTAGAGAGTCTTTTAATGGCCTGAACAAACCTGGCCTGGTAATTTACCGCATCGATCCTCCACTGCCTGGTGCTATCGTTTCACCAAACCCAGATTACGTGGATGAACTGAGATTAAATGACGCAGTCTCAAAGGATATGTGGCTAATCAATCTTGATGACTTCCAATACCTCAGCGGAAGAGCATCTGGATCAATGACGCTTCCCTTGGGAAAGAGTTTTGTGACTAAATCTGGAGTGGCCAAAATCGAGTTTGAAACATCTGACTTTGAAAAAGCAAAAGTCAAAGTAACTCGGTCTCCAGATTTAGCACCTCCTCCTACCCCGGAGTTTGAAGATCCTAAATCCTGGTTTAGCCCAGATACATCGATTCTAAAGTCAGGCGTCGCATTTGAAGATAAAGATTCAATTATTAGTTTCTATGAGATTGAAGCTCATGGCGGGATAAGAAAAGTTGAAAGTTACTTGTCAAATTCTCAACCTTCACCTAAGTATCCCCTTACTGCCCCTAGAACTGTTCTAGGCAAAGATCTACCGGAGGGCGAGTATGACCTACGAGTTAGAGCGGTAGACGCCTGGGGTAATCGCAGCGCGTGGTCGAATAATGTGAAAGTTTCGATTGATAAAGGTTATCCGGAGTTTGAAAAAGAGGCCTTTGTATCTGGGGTTTTAGGTTTAAATGCTAAAGTAAATTTTTCAATAAGTGATAAAGGTTCAGGGATATGTCTTAGTCGAATCTACAATGGCACGGGCTTCTCGATAGCACAATCAATAATTTCTAATCCAGACTCTTTAGCTATACCCCTAAACAAATTAAAAGGCACTTTTGAGAGTTTTGATTGCAAAGGTAATGGTCTGCGAGCAGATATTGAAGCCACGGTAAGTAAGGTATCTGTGAGCAAGATGAGGAAGCTTGGTAATTGGCAGATTTCTACCGACTCCTCAGGAAATCAAGTTGGGGTTTGTAAAGGGAAGTGCTCTGCTTCATTTACAGTGCGAGGTGCATATACATTATTTGCAGGTAATTCAGCAGGTGATGTTTCAATAAACAACAAAAAGGTGAGCAAGTTTTTCTCTGGAGATTCAGAGAGAGAGAGAGTTGTGTATTCTGCAAACTTGGGTAATAAGAGCGCTACCGCTCGAATATCTGGAAATAACTTGAAGATATTTGATGCCTATTTGCTTAAAGCGGTTTTTGGCCAGACCAGTCAGATAAGGCGGTCTGCACCTTATGTGGATCCAACCCTTGGTGAAAGCAGTCAAAGTGAGTTAAGAGACCTAGGGTTTTCATTTAATGACTTTGAGGAGTCCTGGGTTGTCCAACCGCTAGCAAAAGGAACAACTCTTGAAAGCCCTACTTTAGATTTGTGTTATGAAAATTATGATTCAGACAAGAAGCGAGTGTCTAGAAGACAGCTGCAAGTCTTTCAAAATGGCTCGCCTTACCTTTTTCTTTCGACTGAGGTTGTTAAGTATGAATCCGCTGGAGCAGCAGATTTAGCAAGGAAAGAGTTGATACAGCGCTTAGACGACTGTATCAAGCTGGGTGGATTCAAAACCACTAGCGGTGATATTGAAACCTATGAATTTTTGTCCTTAGACTCAAAAGGAAGTAAGTATATAGAGGTTGATAATGGGTTTTTGATGCATGTAAAGATTGGTGCTGCAAGTAGCGCCAGGTGGTTACTTGCGTATTATCAATTCAAATCAAGTTATTTCTCAGGACTTTATATTGTAAAACCAAGTCAGAGTCCATTTTCGTCATCTGAACTTTCTGAGTGGGAAGCGGTAAGACAAGTAATTAGTGCTCGATTGCTCCAGAAGTGAGAATAGCAAATAGTGGCTGAAAGAGCTGAAAAGATCTGGGTAGTTGGTGAGGCTCTCATGGATCTGATACCGGTAGCGGGGGAAAGAATTTCAGAGATGGTGGGAGGGGGTCCCTGTAATAGCGCAAAGGCATTAGCCCGCCTTGGTTTTTCAACTTCTTTTATTGGTGGTATTTCAAGTGATAGCTATGGCAAGGCAATAGAGAAGGAGCTATTAGACAGTGGGGTTAACCTAGATTTTCTACATCGCTCTGATCTTCCAACTGCGCTTGCCATAGCAACTATCAATGATGCAGGTCTTGCTAGTTATGAATTTAGGCTAGCTTCAAGTGTTAGTTTTAACTTCCACTCCTCTTGGCTTCCTAAAGAGGATGCTGAGGTAATTCACATTGGCTCAGTTGCAACCCTTTTAGAGCCAGGTGCTTCAGAGCTATACAAATGGCTCTCAAATAAGAGCGCAACAGTAGTTTTTGATCCCAATGTGAGGCCTTCAATTCAAGGCAATAAAGAGATCTATCGAAACAGCGTTGAGAGATGGATAGATCTAGCAAAGATTGTGAAGCTAAGTGAAGATGATTTCTCTTGGCTCTATCAATCAACAGAAAAGGATGTAATTACTAACTGGCTCTCAAGAGGTACCGAGATAGTTGTTGTTACAAGGGCTGAGAAGGGCTCATCTGCTTTTACTAGAGATGGGCGAATTGATTGCCCGGCGGCAAAGATTGAATTGGTAGATAGCGTTGGGGCAGGCGACACAATTGGCGCTGTAATTGTTGAAGGTCTTGTTAAATACGGTCTAGATGGGCTAAAGGCAGATGTATTGAGACAAGTATTAGAGCGGGCTGCAAAAGCTGCTGGGATTACCTGCTCTAGAGCAGGTGCTAATCCTCCCTGGAAAGAAGAGTTAGATTTAGCGCTATGAGCCTTCTTCATGCAATTGATGGTGGTGAGATCTCACTTGAAATTGATGTTGATCAAGGGGGAAGGATCTCATCCTTAAGATTTAGAGATATTGAATGTGTGCTGCCATTTAGAGGGCAGGTGCTTACCTGGGGTTGGTATCCCATGGCTCCTTGGGCAGGAAGAATCAAAGATGGACTAATTAAAAATAGCAGTGGAAAAGAGTTTCAACTTCCAACAAATCTTGCCTCACCCCATGCAATCCATGGCTTTGCCCCAACCTCTTCCTGGCAGGAGATGGGAAATGGATATTTTGCACTTGATCTTGCCGAGCCATACCTTGGAGCAAGAGTTGAGCAGAGATTTGAACTTCTTGATAACGCCCTGCGTTGGTCTTTAGAGTATGAAGCAGGGGGAAGTGATCTGCCATTTTGGATGGGGCTTCATCCCTGGTTTCCAAGAGAGTTTGATAGAGGCGGAGCTGCTGAGATAAATTTTCATCCTGGAAAGATGTTTGAACGTGGCAGTGATTACATGCCAACTGGAAAGTTAATAAACCCAACGCCTCCCCCTTGGGATGATGCCTTTACTCAAGTGCGAGGAGTGCCAACAGTTTCTTGGGAAGATGTATTGCAGATAAAGATTGAATCAGATGCGCCTTATTGGGTGGTCTATGACCAAGATCCTGAAGGGGTCTGTATTGAGCCACAGAGCGCTCCTCCTGATGCTGCAAATCTTGGCATTAGTAGCGATACCTATCTTGAAGCGCTCTTTGTATTTGAAGAGATCTAAGTAATCCACAGGCGCAGTAGTAACGAGGTGCGTTACTATGGCCCACAACTTTGAAATCAGAGAATTAAGTTTTCTACTTTTTTGAACAGGAAAGGAAGATAGAGATGGCGCTTAAGAGCTCTAAATCTAAACCTGCCTCGATTAAGAAGTTATCTCTAAAGGCAAGAAAGCCAGTTTCTCCAGGAGAGCTACTTCTTGAAGAGTTTATGGTTCCCATGGGCCTAACCTCCTATCGCTTAGCCAAAGAGTGTGAAGTGCCAGCACAGAGAATTGGCGAGATATTAAAGGGAAGGCGGAGTATTACCGCTGATACTGATCTAAGGCTCTGTCGCTTCTTTGGTCTTTCAAATGGATACTGGCTAAGGGCTCAGATTGCCTATGACA
>Ga0194118_10006741_pt1 | contig 11313 bp, 10 predicted proteins | sample TA2MahsurfametaG_2_FD_148662 | JGI IMG/M metagenome (GOLD analysis project Ga0194118, IMG submission 148662) | Freshwater microbial communities from Lake Tanganyika, Tanzania - TA2015013 Mahale N5 surface | ecosystem: Environmental > Aquatic > Freshwater > Lake | place: Tanzania: Lake...
CGAGTTCGAGAGCCATTGGAGATTTATGTTCACGAAGAAGTTCGACAGCTTTTGTCATCGCATTCGATGCTTCTTCGATTCTGTGGAGTTGATTGAGGTTGTAACCAATCGCAGAGTAGGCCTGTGCTAGACCTTCGAGCGGTGCCCCAGCGCCAAGTTCAGAGTAGATATCTCGCGCAGTCTCAGCGAGGGCTAGCGCCTCGTCGTACTGGCCTCGCGCATAGATCCGTGCACTCAATTCATAAAAAGTCTCAGCACGTTCCGCGCCTTGAACTTCAGGAATCCGCTCCCACAGCATCTCCTCGGTGATGATGTCATCGTTTGTTGATTCATCATCACTGCTCAAGGGATACCTCCGCGCTCTCAAATCGGTTCAATCTAGAACCTATGAAGGCTCACCCTAGCAAGAGAGGCCTGGAAGGCACTCAATGAAAAATCGTGACTATTTCGCGAGTCCCCGATTTGCGCGGTCGAGGTCCTCTTGAAAGTCCACTTCGACTGCAAAGAGGTCTGAGATATCTACCGGGGTGATCTTCACGCCATGTCTCTCAATCGCGGTCTCGATCCCTCGCTCAAAATAATCAGACTCCGCACACGCTCTCAATTCACCCAGGAGCTTGGCTTTATCGCCTCCTGATATGAAGTTGATTCCGACTGCTTCACCTAGCGCACCCTTGACCGTCTTAGAAAGCTCTTTGATATGGCCGGTTGCGTCAACGGTGTATTTGACTTCTTCTTCGCCCACGGCAGCAGTGTTGACCGATACGAAAGATTGATCGCGATCCACGAAGGGCTTCAATCTCACTAAGAGATTTGCATCAAAGACGACATCACCATTGAGCCAAAGAACTCCTCCATCAAAACTTGAGGCGAGAGCTCGCAGCAGACTCTTTGAAGTGTTTGTCTGGTCATACTCTTCGTTGTAGATGTAGATGCAACGCGGAAATGTCTCCATGATCATCTCCATCTTGAAACCAACCACTATGGAGATTCGGGCCTTGTCACCAAAGACTCGCTCCACATTCTCAATCTGTTGTTGCATGATTGTTCGTCCATCGACCAACGGGGTGAGTGGTTTTGGAAATGGACGACCAAGACGCGTTCCCATACCTGCAGCGAGAATCGTAATCTGGTAATTCACTCGTCTATAGTATCGGACGTGAATTCAAAACTCGAGGTCATGACATTAGGACCCGAGACGACGCTCTCTCAAGTTATTGAAAAATTTTCTTTGGCTGATTCAGATCTGATTCTTCGTGAAGAAGGTCTCGAGCTACATCAACCATATCTCGATGAGATCGAGGATTTCCCTCATAGCCAGAGTGCTTTATTGGTTGCAAGTTCAAAGACTGGAAGTGAAGCCGATATCTATGTAAGAAACAAGCTGGTGCGAAGCATCGCGACCTCTATCCATGATTGCCCTGCAGCTAATCGAGTATTCCTTGGGATCGTTCGATTGAGTCAAGGCGATAGAGATCGAATAATCCAGGCGCTCAACCAGGCTAAATCAACACAGTTTGAGGCTATCCCGGTTGCAAATCTCGTTGTCCTTGCTCTTGTACGTAGCGCTATTGCGATTTCACCTCTCTCAATCGATAAAGCAGAGTGGCAAAACCCTGCGCGTGGTCGTAACGGAAGAGTTGAAAGGCTCACCACGAGTAAAGCGAGACGCCTAAAGTTGAATCTTGCCAATCGTTCCAACGATGGCTTCTTCTCAGTCTTAGTCCTGCGACGACTTTCGAAACCGTTAACCGCCTTCTCGGTCAAGTTTGGGATATCGCCAAATCTCATCACCTTTATCTCATTGTTGGTTGGTTTCTATGCCGCTTACCTCTTCTCTCAATCACAGTACCTTGCCGGTGCAATCTTCTTCCAACTCAGTCTCATCATCGATTGTTCTGATGGTGAGGTTGCTCGTTACACCCGAAAGTTCTCTGACTTTGGACGATGGCTCGACGCAAGCACTGACCGAGTCAAGGAGTACCTGGTCTATGCCTCACTGGCTTATAGCGCTGGAGAGAAATGGTGGATATTTGCAATCGCGTTGATGACATTGCAAACGATCAGACATTTAAGTGACTACACATTCGCTGCAATCTCACAAGAGCGTGAAGGCAGGCTCATCGCTCGCGATATCTCGCTACGCGATGATGGATATTCGTCCCCAGAATGGCGCGGAGAGAGTGATTTCAAGTACTGGGTAAAGAAGATCTTGAATTTCCCAATAGGTGAACGATGGCTTGCAATCTCAGTCCTCGCCGCAATCGGTGGTGGTGCACTCGTTTTCCCGGGGATGCTCTTCCTCGGCTTGGTCTCCATCTCCTATGCCTGGCTCACGCGAATCAGACGAACGCTAACGTGGAAATCGCCAACTACTCATGGTCTAGTAGTGCTGATGCAGCAAGATCTCTTGCTCTTCTCGAAACGATTCGGCGGGCGTTATGAGTGGATGGTTCCGTCACTTCTTCGAAAGATCGAGTTGGTAGTTGTAACTTCTCTCGCCTATCTCATTGATCCAGATTTAGTCGGTGGCATCCTTTTCTTCACGCTCTTCGCAATCGTCTATCACCACTACGACGCGCTCTATCGATCGCTTCAATCACAAAGCTTTCCAACCTGGCTCACTTGGTTAGGCTTCAAGGTAGAGGGTCGAATCACCGCGCTGACTCTCGCGCTCCTCTTGGATCTCCCTCTCCTCTTTTTCGCGATCTACTTCATCTCGCTCTTTATGGTTATAGCCTCGGTTCAGTGGTTCCAACAGTTGAAGCGGAGCAAAGCGAAAGTTCGCCTCTAGAATCTCTTCGTGTCTCCATCTATCAGTGAGCTCCGCGCAAAGACTCAGCCCGAGTCGGTGACTGGACGAGTCAACTCAGAACACTGGACGGCTGACCTTTATCTTCGTCGAATCTCGCCTTACCTCACACGACTACTCCTTCCAACTGGAATCACGCCCAATGGCGTTACCTATCTCATGATCTTGACTGGAATCTCGATCTCACTTGCCTTCTCACTACCTGGGGCCGTTGGCGTACTTCTTGCTCTCTTCCTATCCCAACTACAGATGCTCTTCGATTGTGTAGATGGTGAGATAGCAAGATGGCGCGAGAAATTTTCGCCTGCAGGAATTTTTCTCGACAAGGTTGGCCATTACTTTGCGGAAGCGTTGATACCTATTGCTATTGGACTTCGACTCATGGGAGATGGCGATGACTATTACCTGCCATTTCTCGGGGCGCTCCTTGCAACCTTGATTGTGATCAATAAAGGACTCAATGACGCCGTTCATGTGGCGAGGGCATTCTCTGGTCTTGAGCGACTGGCAGATAAGAAGGCGGTAATCAAACGTTCGCTCGTTTCAAGGTTGAGATCTCTTGCGAATATTGTTCCTATTCACCGTGCCTATCACTCAGTTGAAATGACACTCATTTTCTCATTCGCCTATCTATTGGGGCGGCTAGAGGAAGCACTTCTATTCTTGGTTGTCGCAAGTCCGATTGTCACTCTTGGACATATCGTCTCCATCTTGTCATCAAATCGCCTAAAGAAGAGTTCTTGATTGACTGAGCAAAGCATCGATTTCGGTTGCGTCGTCCTCACTATGGGACGTCGAAAAGAAGAATTGGAATCTGCGGTTACTTCTCTTCTTTCGCAAGAAGGTGTAACAATCGACGTAATCGTCGTTGGAAATGGTTGGGATCCGCAACCCTCATTCCCTCATCTCAAAACTTTGTATTTGAACGAGAATCTTGGGATTCCTGCTGGGAGAAACGCTGGGGCACGGGAAGTGAATGGAGAGAATCTTCTCTTTCTTGATGATGATGTGAAATTACATGATTCGAGGATGTTGGCGAAGATGAAGAATCTCTTAGCGGGGCGAAGGGAGGTCGGCCTGATACAACCTAGAGTTATTTCTAATGTTGAAGGTGAAGCAACCCCAAAGCGCTGGGTGCCAAGGCTTCGCGTCGGAAATCCTCTAGCCAGTTCGGTTGCTACCTCACTCTGGGAGGGATCAACTGTAATTCGAAGAAAAGTATTTGACGAAGTTGGTGGTTGGCCAGATGACTTCTTCTATGGACATGAAGGAATCGATTTACTCTGGCGCACGCTCGATTCTGGTTATCTGCCTTGGTATGCAGCGGATATGACCGTGCAACACCCCGTCATCAACCCAACGCGGCATAGCTACTTCTACTTTCTTAATGCCAGAAACCGAGTATGGCTTGCTAAACGTCATCTTCGCTTTCCATTCTCTTTTCTCTATCCCTTGGTCTGGCTACTCATCACAATGACGCGAATCCGAGGATTTAAGAGTTTGGCCTCGTGGCTTCGCGGTTTTGCCTCTGGAATCGTCTCGAGCGCGAAGGGTCGAGGAAAGATGCGCTGGAAAACACACTGGTTGTTATCTCGTTATGGGCGCCCGCCGCTCATCTAGCGCAGAACTCTCGACATCTATACTCACAACATGGCTTCGCGGGCGCGTATCTTCTTTAGAGTTCCTGCCAAAGCAAGAGTATTGCTTAAGTTTCTGATTCTCCGCCATCTCCTTGTAGGAGCCTTTACCGCCACCGTTTTCTTCGGATTGCTCACCGAGAATCTCTTCCTCGTCCTTATTGGCTCACTTCTCATCCCCTGCGAGATCGTCATCTCTCGAAAATTCTCAACTCAAGTCAACCTCGCAACTGCGCAAGCCAGGCAGAAGCTGACTTCACAAGCTCTAGCGCTTCGATACGACTTCGCTGGGAAAGATGAGATTGAGGAGTTGGCTCAATCAATCATTCAGATCCCAAGGCTTGAGTCCTATTTCTCAAAGGATCTCTCTTCAAGACTTTCCATTCTCGTTCTGACCCCTTTCTTGGTATTAAGCATCTCTGGCGCTCGCTTCTTGAATGTTGCAGATACCAACTTGATGCCATTTGTTTTCTCTCTGGTAATCCTCTTTCTCATTCAAATTCTGCGTTGGCTTGCACTCTCGAAAGAGTCGCTTGATCTAGATAAGTTCTTCGATGGTTCTATAAAAACTCCTTCACATAGTGAAGGTGATTCGCGCATTGAAGATGCGGATGATGGAGAAGAAAGCAGGAGTAGCAAGATCGGCAGGGTCAAAGAGATACGTTGGACTGATTGTCAGCCTCAAGGTAGCGACTCGGAGTTGGCGTTTCGATGGGGCCTAGCCTCGGCAGGACGGATTACAGCGGTTATCGCTCGATCTCAGGCACTGAGGACGACTTTTATCGAAACTTTGCTCGATCCTTGGTCGCTTGAAATCGGACGAGTTTTCGTGGATACCAATCGAGAAACCTATCGAGTCGATCAACTGCACCGCCATCAATGGCAGAATGAAGTTAGCTTGATTTCGAGTACACCGCGGTTTGCCTCGCTCACCATTGAAGCAAACCTGAAATCGATCAAACCTCGAGCAACCCGCGAACGACTAACCACTCTGATGCAAGAGGTAGGACTCTATTCAGGTCTTCTGCCAGAGGGTCTCTCAACAAAAGTGGATGATGACAACTCCCTCTTCTCTCTCTCACTGCGTAGGCGAGTGGCACTTGCCCGCACCCTTCTTAAAGACTCTGCCGTTGTCATCCTTGATATCTCTTGTCATGACTCAGATGAGGCAACAGAAGAACTCCTTATCCAGCAGATGCGAAACCTCGCCTCTGCGGGAAAAGTTGTCATTTTATTAAGTGAAAAGGATGTGGACTCGACACTTGCCAAGAAGCAACTCGATCTCGACGCTCTAGCGCCAACACTGATTCCGCAGGTTAGCGTATGAAAAAACCACTTCTCGCTTCACTTCTCATGGTGCTGATTCCAGTTATCTATATGGCAACGTTCAGTCTCAAATCAGCGCTAGTGACAGTTCTATTCGTCGCGCTTTCAATTCTTATCAGTGAGTTCACTCACAGGCTAATCTCATCTCAATCAAGGCTTGATGAACTACATCGGAGGCTTTCCGAAAAGGTGAAGACGCTTCTCGAGCGGGACTTGGAGTCTGAACTCTTCAAACTGTCGTCTAAAGTAGAAGATGGAATCAAGATAGATATCGAGGCAATCAATATCGAGACTGATTCAAAGATGAAATCCTTGGATTTCAGGAAGGCCATTCCAGCAATATTTTTTCTTATCAATGCCCTCATACTCTTTTTAATGAAGAACGAGCTTCTCGTTGCGGAAGGAGACGCGCTCATAGGAATAGGCGCAATGATGGTTCTAGCTCACCTGGCTGCCCTCACCCCAGCGCCTTTATCGAGGGTCGTCCGTTGAACTCCATCTTTACGGGTACTTTCCTCATTCCGATGACTTCGCTAAGGTAGGGAAATAGGAGGTCGTGATGAGGCGTTTGCTTATCCTTGTTTCTGTATCGACTTTAATTTTTTCGATACCGGCGATCTCCTCCGCCAATACCAACCCACCAGTCTGTGCACCTGGTCAAGTTTCAACAACGGAAAAGCCTTGCTCGGCACCTACTCCTGGTCAACCTGGCCAATCTCAACCACAGGGACAACCCGCGGGTTCGTCTTCAAGTAACACAGCCGCATACACCAAAGATCCCTCGGTCATCAAAGATGCTAGAACAATTTTGAGATTGAGTGAGCCAACTTCAAGCGACAATGCGATGGTTTATTGGGATCAAAATCAAACTAACTTTCTTTCCTTCGTGTCACTTGAAAAACAGGGAACTGGAGGAAATCAAACGGGTGGTCGATTGGTATGCACCACCCCCGCTGAAAAGGCGTGCGTTGATGGTCTAGCTGATTCAAGTTTCCAGCAGATCAAATGGGATGCAGTGACAGGAGATTGCTCTGCCCGTGAAAAGGCCGCATGTGTTGTCTCGCTCTCGATAGTGAAAGGAGATGGAACATCGATAAAGGCAACGCCACTCAAGCGTGTCTATGCGAAGAAGAGCCCCGGATGGGACTCGACTTTTAATGCGAAGACAAATACCGGTTACCCCGGAGCAGATGGTCCATGGATTTATCGCGTTACCGATGGCGCAGAGTCACAGGACTACATAGTTCTTGGGTTGGTCTCAGCGCTCTTCAATAGACCAACCGGAACTTCTACATGGGATCCCAGTGAAAAATCACTTAGGCTCTCTATCTATCCGGTAAAGACGACTGACGGCGATAGCTTTGTAGAGGGTAGCGGCGAGTCTGGATGTATCGCCGTTGAGGACAAGTTCTGTTATCAGCGTATCGCCTTCAAGAGCGGATTGAGATTTTCACTCAAAGTCCGACTACCCAAGATCATCTCTGGCTGGCTAAATGGACGCCTTGACAAGCCGATTGCCTACACCGAGGTCTATGACGACAACTACTTCAATTTGGTTGTTGAAGCTAACCCACTAGAAGAGATTGTGGCAGGAAAGTGGCTTCCGCAGAACTCGGACGTTAAGGAATATCTCCGTGAATCAAAGCGGGATCAGACCGCTGGTTCAGGTCAAAAGAATATGGACGTCGCGGGTGTAGACCCCGATGATCAAATGGCCTACAGCAGTTACAAGAAGCTAGAGAAATATATGGACGACAAGGCGCTAACGACTTCGCTCACCTGGCGGCTCAACACAACTTCTGGTGGCTCACAAAACTTCGCATCAGGCTGTTCTGCCATCGAGGGAGTTCAGGGTGTTGTCACTTCTAATGCAGCGGTCTATGAACCGGGATCACCACAGTGGAGTGAGTCTGAAGGAGCACTCCTCTATCGAGTGGCCGCTCCTCACTACAAAGAGGATGGCAAGACAGCAAATGTTGGACGATACGCCTTTGCTATGAGAGAAGATCTGATCAAGTGCGTGTATGGACTGAAGACGTTGCCATCCTACGCATCAATGGAAATCACCTATGACGATGCTGGTAAAAGTAGTGTTGCTTCGGTCTCACTCGGAACAAAGAATGGTTGGGTTCATCTAGCATCAGATAATTTCACCTATTCAGCACCAACCTTGAAGGTCAAGCTGGAAGGCTGGACTAAATCGAGTTCATCATCTGCAGGAACTGGTTCGCAACCAAAACAGCCTGCACAGCCCAATCAACCTGCGCAACCAAACCAACCAGGTCAGGGACTTCCACCATGTGAAGCGGGGCAATCACCCTCGCCCGCGAAACCTTGCCAGCCAGCAGGAGGAAACCAACCTAATCAACAAGTCGAGAATGTGATCGTCTGTCAGAAAGGCAATGAGAAGGTAGAAGTTAAGGGCATCAAACCCATCTGCGCAGCGGGATATGTCATGGTGATGGCAAATGGCCAGCCCGTCGCACAACCCACACCAGTTGCGGGCCAGACTGCGTCGAAGAAAATAACTATTACTTGTATTAAAGGTAAAACCTCTAAAAAAGTAAGTGCTGTTCAACCGAAGTGCCCAGCAGGATTCAAGATCAAGAAGGCTTAACTAGGCTTTCTTAAATCCCTTTGGACAAGTTTTTGAAGTTACCACTTTCTTCAATTTGCCTTTCACGCAAGTGGTTTCTGTCTTCTTCTTTGAAGTTGCGGTCGTAGAGGTTGTCGATGAAGCAGAGTTTGTTGCCTTTGGTTTGACTGCAGGTGCATCTTGAATAAACTTGACTTTGACCGTAGGCGTTGAGAATGTGAAGTTGTAGGCACCGAGTCGAATCCATCCATCTCGTTCGGTCATTGATTCTGTGGCCACATCCTGTGAGGTTCCATCAGCAGAAGTGACTGTCACCTCCGCACGTAACGGCGCTTCCGTGAATTTGTAGATACAACGAGCTGCCTCGGAACGGATAGCCAAGTCATAAACACCTCGGAAGAGTGTTTTGCCATCACCTAGATGATGAGGCCCAGCCACAACATAGTTGAGCACTCCATCCACCATCTTCGGTGGACCTGACTCATAGAACGGCGCATTAGTGGTGACGAGACCGATGAGTTTTGACTTATCCGAAAAGCAGGGATCGGTGCCAGTTCTCGTTGTAGAAGAGCTGAACATCCATCTTGACTGGATGCCAAACCTTTTATCTGGGCCGCCGTATGCCTTTAAGAGGTCGCCCCACCAATTAACAAATTCCAATTTGTCCACACCTTCTGCATGGCCACCCCAGAATCCCTTTTCGGCAAGTCGTTTTTCAAGGAATCCATCGCCTTCGTAGAAAAAGGATTTGGCCCATTTCAGGATTCCAGGATTGCTCATCACCTGATCCTTGGGATACACCCCGAGAAGGCTTGGCACTATGGCACTCGATGCCTCGACGGAAAGAAGGTTGTTTTCCTTGTCTATTGGTTTCACTTCAATTACGGGAGAACGCATACGTCCGAAGAGCCATCCCGTGACATCGTTTGGCAAGCGCAGCGAGAGCTTTGCCCTAGTTTCCGATTTGAAGTCTTCACGGGAAAAACAGAAGCCATCAGTTATGAAGAGGCAATACTTGGTATCCAAGTTTGATTGTCGGTTGGGATCGGTGTTGCCGTAGAAGACATTTGGATAGGGACCATCCAGGGTCTGTATCACCTGTGGCGAAAAATAACCTTTGTCTTCAATATAGGTGGTTGGAATGAGATTGACCGAGACATTTCCTATTCGAGCGCTCTTCTCAGATTTCGGCACCATCGAGTATTTGATTGATGCAAGGACTATGAATTCGCCGAATCCTTCACTCTGCCAGACGCTTATGGACCCTCCGGCAGGTACACCCGCTCTAGGACTTGCGATGATTTTTTGGCTTACTCCTTCGAACTTCAGTCGCGCTGGCTTGAGTGTGTTTGCATCTGCGCCGATCGACAAAGAATCGATGCACCCCTGACTTAACACCGCAGAACATGGCGGGAGTATCAACGTTCCATATATGGTGTCTTTGTCTGCGCATTTTGAGTCATCAAAGTTCTCGCAAACCCAGTTACTGCCACCTTTACCCGTCTGTCTATCTGGCATCATTGATGCTTCTACCCGGGAAATGGCGTTTATTCCAAACTGATCGCCATCTACGATCGTCTGAAAAGCAATATCTGAGGTGGGACTTATCTCATCAGGAACGGTAAATCCGGCCATTGAGACCGCTGTCGTCGAAAAACTAAAAAGAATAATGAGGAGGGCTGTTGCGACTCGCTTCATAATATGAGAAATCTACCTGCAAAAAGCGACGATGGTCTATCCCCGCGCAGCGGAATCTATGTAAGTCACTGGACAGGTCTCGCCTGGCACAGTGACTGCTTCAAAGTGCCACCACTCATTGTCGAATACTCTGCAAAGACCATAGCGATATCCGTAGATCTCAAGCCATTTTGCCCCTGCAGGATCTCCTGGATAATTGATATCCATAGCGAGTCCTCGAGGATGCCTTGAAACATCCGGTGGAGCGACCCATTTCACCGCCTCTTCATAACTTCCATGGCGCCTAACCGCTCGGTCGAATAGATACTTTTGCCGTTCGACCGTCCGAAACCCTGAAGAGATATACAAGTTAACACCGTCTAACTTTGCCGCGGCTCGTGCCACTTTAAATCGGAGTTCGACTTTGGGATGTAGTCCTTTGACCAGACTTTTTGGTGTTGTTATGCCTGTTGTCCCTAGGGAAGCTTCACCAACGAAACATCCTTCAGTAACTGTCGTGATCCTCACTGAATAGCTCATTTTTGATGCACAGTGAAGGGGCGCGTCGCTTCCTAGCGCTCCTTGTGGGCCCGAAACAGTTAGCACCAACAAGATCAGAAATTTCACGACATCAGACTACATTTGCCAGATGGCATCAAGAAAGCTTCTCATTTCAGAGTCAGGTTGGGTGACAGAAGAGGAGAATTCACTTCGATTTCTTCGCCTTCTCTCTCATGACGCCGATGGCCCAGACTTAAGTGTCACGTTGGTCGAGATTGATGGCCGCCATCGCGAACTGCGCACCCTCAATTCCTCACGACTCTATGTAGTCCTAGAAGGCAACTTTCAATTCACAATCAGGCCTTCTGAAAACGACTCACCGCAATCAAAACTTGATGCTTCGAAAGGAGAGCTCGTATTCATCGAGCGCGGCGATTGGTACAGCCTCCAAGGAACCGGTAAATACTTGGTCATCAATGGGCCAGCGATAAAACCTGGTGATGACATCTACTCTGGAAAGTAGCAAGTATCGAATCAAGGCTCAGAATGCGCGCCCGGAGGGACTCGAACCCCCAACCCTCTGATCCGAAGTTTGTGTAGTTCTAGGACCTGCAGTCATCTAGAACTCCACTGAGTCACTGACATTCTTGGCAGAAGTCAGCAGACTCGACGCTCAATCCGTATATCTGAGGAAGGTTATGTGACTTCAAAATTCGAACTGCAACAGCGCATATGGTCAGTCACCCCAGTGATTCTCAGCAACG
>Ga0194118_10006743_pt1 | contig 11313 bp, 12 predicted proteins | sample TA2MahsurfametaG_2_FD_148662 | JGI IMG/M metagenome (GOLD analysis project Ga0194118, IMG submission 148662) | Freshwater microbial communities from Lake Tanganyika, Tanzania - TA2015013 Mahale N5 surface | ecosystem: Environmental > Aquatic > Freshwater > Lake | place: Tanzania: Lake...
CCACGAGGGCTAGTGTAATTTAGTGTTGATATAATTAATTAATTTACCAATGAAAAGTATTTTATCCTCTTCTACGAATTACAAAATAGAAATTCCTCTAGTATTCCTCTAGTCTCAAGTCTTTTCGCTATATTTTATTTATGGTTTCTGTAGCAGAAACTAGGAATTGGCATAATTACTAACTTTTATGTAGCATAACAAACTCATATTAATAAAAAAAAAAAAAATTCAAATTTACTTTTTGAATTGATCCTTTTTGAAATTAAATTTCGTTTCTATCAAATTTTTTGCTTTTCCAACCAATTGTAAAACATAAAAACGTTCCAAACTAATTGAATACTGTTATTATTTCCTTTTAACATTGGTTTAACATATTCCTCATAAAAATTATAATTAATTATTCCCACAAGTTTCAATCTTTTTATAGATAAAACTCTTTCAACATTTTTTTTTAAATTTTCTCTCATATAAATACTCAAAGGAAGAGAAAACCCTTTCTTGGACGAATTATGATAAATTTTAGGTAAAAATTTTTTTCCAAGATGTTTTAGTATAGGTTTATAATTCTCTGACTCTATCCTATATTCTTCAGGTATATTGAATACTGTTTCTACTAAATTATGATCTAAAAATGGAGTTCTAACTTCTAAAGAATGAGCCATAGAAAATCTGTCTGTTAAGTATAGAAAATCGTCCTGTAATTGAGTTTGAAAATCTAAATAACTTAAACTTTTACTCAAATTCATTTTTTTTTTATTTTCTTTAAAATATTTAAAAAAAATATCACTAGTTTTGTTTAATTTTGAAAATTTAATATCTAGATATTTTTTTTTCCAATTTTCATCACAACAAAAATTCTGTGAAGAATAAACTCTATCAAAAATAGATTGTGAGGTTTTTTTTGTTTTATTAATATATTTAATTTGTCTATTATAGTTTCCAAATAATTCATCACCTCCGTTTCCACTTACTATAACTTTATACTTTTTTTTCTTAGAAATGTTTTTAAAAAAATACCAAGATGGTAGACCTCCACCGAAAGGCTCGCATAAATGATCAATAATTTTACTAAAGTCATCTAAAAAATTATTATCTCTCATATAAATATTAAGATGATTTGAATTAATCTTTTTTATAAGGTGTTTTACTAAATATAATTCATTCCATTTTTTAAATTTCTCCTCTATAAAACCCAAAGATGCAGTGTTGATTTTTTTTTTATGAATTTTGCTATATATAGTAGCTAAAAGTGAAGAATCTAAACCTCCAGATACCATAAAACAAATTGGAACATCTGAAATCGTCCAACTTTTTAAAGCCTTTAGTAATGTATCATAAACTAACTCATAATATTCTTCTTTTTTTTTAAAAAAAATTTTCTTAGAAATTAATTTCCACCAAGTATTAATTTTTAATGTATTTTTAAAAATATCAAATTCCAAATAAGAGCCTGAACTTAATTTATTAATACCTTTGTATATGGAATAATCTGAGATGCAGTAACCCAAACTAAAATAATCCCAAACGACCTGATTATTAATTTCAAATTTTAAATTGACGGATTTAACAATAGTTTTTAATTCAGACGAAAAATATAAGCAATTATTTATATAGGCAAAGTAAAGTGGTTTAATTCCAAATCTGTCTCTTATTAAAAAAATTTTTTTTTTTTTTTTGTCGAAAATAGCAATTGAAAACATTCCGTTTAATTTAGATAAAAAATTTATTCCGAGTTTTTTATATAAATCAACTAAAAGTTGAGAGTCTGAATTATAGTTTGCATTAAAATAAAATTTTCCTAATTCTTTATAGTTATAAATTTCACCGTTAAAAACTAATACGACATTTGCATTTTCGCTGTACCTTGGTTGGTTTCCAGTTTGAATTCCTATTATTGCAAGTCTTGTCATTCCAAAATACACTCTATTTTTTTTGTCAATAAAGTATCCTTTGGAGTCCGGGCCTCTATGAGATTGTATTGAGTTCATTTTTTTTATAAGATTTTCACTTGCAAAAGAAAAATTACAAATACCGACAATTCCACACATATATTATTTACACTTAACGTCTTAATTTTATTTCAGTTTGTTTTAAGTTTTTGTAACTACCAATTCCATTATGAAAGCAATATTTACAAGAATAAATAAATTGTTTCCAGATTGAATATCATTTCAATTTTTGAAATTCCTGAAGATCTTTCCATGCAATTTTTATTGCATTTGGTTGTCTTAATAAATACGCAGGATGAAATGTTGTTAAGATATTATAATAGTTTTTATTAATATTAATCTTTTTCCAATTTCCTCTTACTATATGTAAAGGCCCTTCATGATCAAGAACAGCATGTGCAGCAGTAGCCCCAAGAAGCAAAATCTTTTTTGGCATTATAATTTCAATATGATTAAATAATAACGGTTTAAAAATTAATATCTCATCTAAAGTTGGCTTTCTATTTTCTTCAGGTCTAAAATTTACGACATTCGTAATATAACATTTATTCCTATTTAAATCTATAGATTTTAACATTTTATCTAATAGCTTCCCTGACTTTCCAACAAATGGAATTTTCATTTTATCCTCCATCCTCCCTGGAGCTTCTCCAATGATCATCACTTCAGATAAATAACTGCCGTCAGAAAATACAAGATTTTTACCTGGAAAATTTTTGGAATATACAATAATTTTTTTTTTAAGTTTCTTTAATAAATCCTCTTTTTTCATTCTAAATAGTTAGAAGTTTTAATTTACAAATAGCTAAATCAATAAAGTATGTAATATCTTTTTTGGGATCAGATAATGGACCACTAAATTTCGTAAAACCTCTTAAATAGTGCTTTCTAAAAAATCGCGGTGTAATTTTCCACTTTTTTAGAAAAGTTTTATCACCTTTATTAAGAATAAAGTTTTCTTTCTTTCTCGAAGTAATTGAACCAAAATGATAAACTTTAAAATCGTTTATTGCTTTAAAAATTCTTACTCCTTGATTCCAAAGTTTCATTACCAAATCTGGATCAGATCCATCTCCTGGGTTAAATTCTTCACTAAAACCCTTAATTTTTTCCCATATACTTTTGTGTATTAAATGCGGTGACCAATGTGACCCCTGATAGTCGTAAAAATTATATTTTTTATAATTCAAAAGAAGTTTTCTTTCATCAAAATCCTTAAAAGTTTTGCCACAATCAAATTTTATATGGCCTTCATTAATCATGATTCCAGAGAGATAAAATAAATTTGTATCTAATAAATTTAATTGATTTTTAAGAACTAAATCCCACTCAGGCAAAAAATACATATCATCATGGGCGTAAAGAATATAATCAGTATCTGCTAACTTTGATGCTTCATTAACTGATGTGCAAAGTCCTTGATTAGACTCTGAATATATAAATTTAAATTTTTTACTTTTTATAAAATCTAAGGATCCATCAGAGCCCTCGTTTATATAAAATATTAATTCATTTTTTAATGAAGAATTTTTTTCTAAACTTAAAACGCATAATTTCAAATACTCAAGATTGTTTAAAGTAGGAATAATAATTGAAAACATTATTTTAATTTTATTTTTTTTAATTTGAATAACAGTTGTTTTTTACAATCAAATATTCTTTTAGAGGAATAACCACTAATAACTAAAGATACACCAACTTTGCCTGATTTAAAAAATGGATAGCTTCCAAGACTTAGGTCCTTAAATTTATTCTGTAAGTTAGAAAATACTTTGCTTACTTTACTTTCAGGAAAATCAATTTTTATATTCTCACTTAGCTTTTTTTGACCACCTACAATTAGGTGCTCCAAATGATGCATCATGGACTTCAATATAATTGGAACACCAGGTAAAACATAAACGTTTTTGATAAAGAAACCTGGAGCTGAACTGGATGGATTTAAAATAAGACCAGCTCCCTTTGGCATCTTTGCCATTTTTTTTCGAGCTGTATTAAAATAAGAATTTTTATAATGATTTTTTAATATTTTATATGCCTCCTTGTTATACTCATACTTTACCTTAAAAGCCTTTGCTACAGACTCTGCTGTAATATCATCGTGGGTCGGACCTATTCCACCTGTCGTAAATAGATAATCATATTTTTCTCTTAAATAGTTAATACTTTTTATAATTTCAGACCTTAGATCAGGAATAACCCTTACCTCTCTGACTTGTATACCATGTTCATTTAGCCAATTTGCAAGAAAGTTTGTATTTGTATCTTGGGTTCTTCCAGATAAAATTTCATCACCAATAATTAACAATGCAGCAAAATATTTTTTTTTCTTTTTATTTAAAGTCACGTTAATAATAATTTAAATGATATTTATAAAACCACTTTTAAAAACAATCTTCATAAAAAGATATAAAAGATTTTTTACTGATGTTAGTTTCAATAGTGAAACTTTGACTGCACATTGTCCAAATTCAGGCTCAATGCTAGGTTTATTAAATCCAGGCTCTGTTGCTTATATATCCAAAGCTGACAATGATAATAGAAAACTTAAATATACCTTAGAAATAATTGAACAAGATAAAGAGCTTGTTGGTGTTAATACGCATCGTACAAATAAAATTATCGAGGAGGCACTTCAAGAAAAAAAAATAAAAAAAATCAATAATTATTACAAAATAAACAAAGAAGTTTTTTTTAATAAAAAAACTAGATTTGATTTTTTATTAAATGGAAAAAAAAATACTTTTGTCGAAGTAAAAAACGTAACGTTAGTGAGGAAAAATCTAATTGCTGAATTTCCTGATGCAATTACTAGTCGTGGTAAAAAACATATTTATGATTTAATTGATGCAAAAAAACAAGGATATGAATGTTATATAATTTTTTTAATTCAAAGAGAAAATGTTAATTTTTTTAAAATTGCAAAAGATATTGACAGTGATTACCACAAGTCATTTTTAGAGGGAAAAAAAAAAGGAATTAACTATTTAAGTTTTTCATGTTCAGTATCAAATAAGGAAATAAAATTAAAAAAAGAAATTGACATTATTTTTTAACCTAATTGAATTGTTTGCCCAGAAATAAAATTACTCTTTTCGGATAATAAAAAATCTACGGTATCTAGTATACTTTCAAGAGGTATATCCTTTTGGATTATTTGAAGATCAGTAAGAGATTTTTTTTTTTCATAAGTCATTGAGGCAGTCATATCTGTTACTACTAAACCAGGAGCAATGGCGTTTACCGTAATTTTTTTTTTTTCAATTTCTTTTGCTAAAGCCTCTGTAAAAGTATTTATTGCTGATTTAGTTGCGGAATAAATACTATCTCCACTTATTGCGAGTTTTGAGGCTATTGATGAAAAATTAATTACTCTTCCAATATTATTTTTTAACATAAGTTTGACAGCATACTTACAACAAACGACTGTACCTTTAAAATTTATATTTATCAATTCATCTATTTTTTCATTGCTTACACTTAAAAGTAAACCTGAATTTAAAACTCCAGCGCAGTTGATAATTCCATATAACGTTGCATATTTTTCTTTAATTAAATTAAAAATTTTTTCTACTTCATTTAGATTTAGCAAATTACATTTATAAATTTTGTCTTCATACTCTTTGGGTGGATTTTTACTTAAACCAATAACACTGTAACCTCTAGCTGTTAAATTATTAAATAAAAATCTACCAATACCTCGTGAGGCTCCTGTGATTAAAACTGTTTTCATTATAATTAAATTAATTTACATAATAATTTTTCTATAACTACAAATTTATAATTGATTTTGAATAAGGTTTATCTATGAAAAATATCTCTATTAAAGAAGTTCAGTATAGTGACAAATTTAAAATAATAGAATTTTTATACAATAATTACCCAAATAAAATAGAAAAATCCACTTGGGAAAAGCTATTTGAATATAAATGGAATCCTTTAAATAAATTTGGTTACAGCTTAGAATATGAAAATGAGATTATTGGATACTTTGGTCTCATATTTTCGAAAAATTCAATTTATAAAGACTATCTGACAGCAAATATTAACTCTTGGTACGTAAAACCAGCTTTTCGAGGTTATAGTCTTAAACTTATCAAAGAGGTTATTAAAATGAATAAAATTTTTTTTATTTCTCATTCTACTATAAATAGTATTTTGGACATTTATTTTTTTTTTAATTGGAAAATTTTTGAAGAAAGTTACTATATTTTTTTTAAATCTTTTTATAAGTCGAACAAGAACTTTAATGTTGAGATTGTCAATAACAATAATCCAAATTTTAAAAATAATATAAATAATAAAATTTACTTTGATCACAAAGAATATGGAGGTATATTTTTAAAAATTTACTCAGAAAACGAAGAACTGATGATTATTGGAAAATTAAAAAAAAAAATTTTAACATATCTTGACATTATTTATATTTCAGATTTGGAATTTTTTAACAAAAATGCTCGCTTATTTATTAATAAAATTAAATTATCAACTAATACTTTTTTTTTAAAAATAGATAGTCGTTTTATTAAAAATTGTAAAAATATTTTAAAAATTAAATTTAAGTTTAAAACATACAAAAAAATTTACTTCTGCTCAGAAAATACTAAAGATCTAAACTTAGCAAATATTAATAATATTTATTCAGAGTATTTCCTTTTAAATACTTAATAATGATACACTCCTATACTGAGAATGATTTTAAATTTTTTAATATGTCAGGGTTTGTTGCTGCACGAGCCCTTGACTATGTTGAGAGTTTTATTAAACCCGGAATAACAACAGATTATATTGAGAATGAAGTTTATAATTTTTTAAAAAAAAAAAATGCGTATCCAGCTCCTCTATTTTATAGAGGATTTCCTAAGTCATTATGTACCTCAATCAATGAAGTTGTTTGTCATGGTATACCATCAAAAAAAATAGTGTTGTCTGAGGGAGATATCGTTAATATTGATATTACTTCGGTCCTTAATGGATATCATGGAGATGTTAGTAGAACTTTTTGTATAGGAAAAGTTTCTGATGTTTCAACTAAACTTGTTAAAACTGCCTATGAGTCTTTAATGGAGGGAATTAAAATTTTAAAGCCAGGAATTACTCTTGGAGACTTAGGCTTTACAATTCAATCCTACGCTGAAACTAAAGGTTTTTCAGTAGTCAGAGATTTTTGTGGTCATGGTGTTGGTAAATCGTTTCATGAAGAGCCAAATATTTTACATTACGGAAAAAAAGGAGATGGTATTGAAATTCTTGAGGGCATGGTGTTTACGGTTGAGCCTATGATAAATGAAGGAAGTTATGAGACAAAAGTTTTAAAAGATGGATGGACCGCAGTTACTAAAGACAAGTCTCTTTCAGCACAATTTGAACATACAGTTGGTATTACTAGCAATGGCTTCAAAATTTTCACTTTATAAAATTAAATGTTATTCTAGTTTGTAGTAACCTTATGATTCCTAGATATACCAGAAAAGAAATCTCAAATATTTGGAATCAAGAAAACAAATACAAGATCTGGTTAGATATAGAAATTTATGCTTCAGAGGCCATGGAGAAAGCTAAAATTATTCCAAAAGGAATTTCTAATTCTATTAAAAAGAGGGCAAGAATAAATATTTCAAGAATTGAAAATATTGAAAAACAAGTTAAGCATGACGTAATAGCTTTTCTTACATCTATAAGTGAAAAAGTTGGAGAACCAGCAAAATTTCTACATCAAGGCATGACATCCTCAGATGTTTTAGATACCTGTTTTAACATTCAATTAGTTAAATCTGGAAAAATCTTAATTAGGAGTCTGGACAAACTTTTAAAAACACTTAAAAAAAAATCTATAAAATATAAAAACACACCTTGTATCGGAAGAAGCCATGGAATTCATGCTGAACCGACTACTTTTGGTCTTAAATTATTAACTGCCTATGCAGAATTTTTAAGAAACAAAAAAAGATTAGAACAAGCAATACAAGAAATATCAACTTGCGCAATATCTGGAGCTGTTGGCACCTATGCGCATCTAAGTCCAAATATTGAAAAATACGTCGCACAAAAATTAAAGCTTACTGTTGAGCCTATATCTACACAAATTATTCCAAGAGATAGGCATGCTTTCTTTTTCTCTGTACTTGGACTTATAGCTACCTCTGCGGAACGTCTTGCTACAGAAATAAGACACTTGCAAAAAACAGAGGTTTTAGAGGTTGAAGAATTTTTTTCAAAAGAACAAAAGGGTTCTTCATCCATGCCTCACAAAAGAAATCCAGTACTATCCGAAAATATAACTGGGCTTGCAAGGCTTGTGAGAAGTTATGTTGCTCCATCTTTTGAAAATGTAGTTTTATGGCATGAAAGAGATATTAGTCACTCAAGTGTTGAAAGAAATATAGGTCCAGATGCAACTGTAACTTTAGATTTTATTTTGTATAGACTTAATGATGTGATTCAAAATTTGATTATTTATCCAAAAAATATGCAAAAAAATTTGGAAAAATTAAAAGGTCTTTTTTTCTCTCAAAGTGTTATGCTTAAACTTACTCAAAAAGGCCTTCAAAGAGAAAAAGCATATAAAATGGTACAAAGCCAGGCAATGAAATCTTGGAAAAAAAATGATAGTTTTTTTGATTTATTAAATAAAGATAAAGCAATTAAAAAATATTTATCAACAAATGAACTTGAAAAATTATTCAACTTAAAGTCTCATTTAAGATACACAGATACTATATTTTCAAGAGTATTGAGAAAATCATGAGCAGACGAAAATTAATTTACGAAGGAAAAGCGAAAATTTTATATGAAGGGCCTGAAAAAGGAACTTTTATCCAGTACTTCAAAGATGATGCGACTGCTTTTAATAATAAAAAAAGAGCAGTAATTGGTGGTAAGGGCGTTCTTAACAATAGAATATCAGAATTTTTATTTACTCAACTTAATCAAATAGGAATTAAAACACATTTTATTAGACGCCTAAACATGCGTGAGCAGCTTATTAGGTCTGCTGAAATTATTCCAATCGAAGTTGTTGTAAGAAATATAGCTGCTGGAACACTATCTAATAGGCTTGGTATTAGTGAAGGAACAGATCTTCAAAGACCAATTTTAGAATTTTATTATAAAAGCGATGAACTCGGAGACCCCTTGGTCAATGACGACCACATTATTAATCTCAACTGGGCCACAAGAGATGAGCTACAATTTATATCTGAACAAACCCTTAGAATAAATGATTTTTTAATTGGAATTTTCAGAGGTATTGGAATTAAACTTGTAGATTTTAAATTGGAGTTTGGAAAAATTTGGACTGGCGATAATCAAGAAATAGTTCTCGCTGATGAGATAAGCCCAGATACATGTAGACTTTGGAATATTAAAGATGAAAGAAAACTAGACAAAGACAGATTTAGAAGAGATCTTGGGGGTCTGGTTGAAGCTTATCAAGAAGTGGCTAGACGACTTGGTATTATGCCAGAAGGTACAAATATTAAAGAAATTAAAGCAGGGATTACAAAAATTAAAAGTCTTAAAAATAAATAAACCTTTGAAATTAAAAGTCTTCGTTACTTTAAAAAAAGACGTTCTTGATCCACAAGGTTCAGCAATTAAAAATTCTCTTCATAATATGGGTTTTAAAAGTGTAAGTGATGTTAGGCAAGGGAAAATATTTGAATTAAATATAAATCAAAATGATGAAAACAAGAGTTTAAGAGAAACCGAAGAAATGTGTAAAAAGCTACTTGCAAATCTTACTATTGAAAATTTTAAAGTTGAAATAGCAGAGTAATGAAAGCTGCGGTAATTGTTTTTCCTGGTTCAAATTGCGACCGGGATATTAAAATTGCTTTAAAAAAATTTAATATCAAACCAATATTGGTTTGGCATAACAATACTTTGTTACCAAAAGTTGATCTTGTTGTTTTGCCAGGAGGTTTTTCATATGGTGATTATTTACGTTGCGGTAGTATGGCCTCTAAATCAAAAATTATGTCTGAGGTAATTAAGCATGCAAAGAAAAAAAAATTAGTTTTAGGAATTTGTAATGGCTTCCAAATTTTAGTTGAAAGCGGTCTTCTTCCTGGAGTATTAATGAGAAATAGCAATTTAAAATTTATTTGCAAAAATATTTATGTAAAAGTAATAAATAATAAAACTCCTTTCACATCAAAAACAAAAAAAAATGAGGTAATCAAAATTCCGATAGCACATAACGAGGGGAATTATTTTATTGATAAAAAAAATCTTAAAAAACTTAAAATAAATAACCAGATAATACTGCAATATTGTAATCAGAAAGGTTTAGTTAATAAAGACTCAAATCCAAATGGATCTTTAATAAATATTGCTGGTATCACTAACACGACATTTAATGTTTTTGGACTAATGCCTCATCCTGAAAGAGCTTCTGATCCTTTATTAGGAGGAGATAAAGGAAAATTTATTTTTAACTCATTATTAAACTATGCAAGAAACTAATTTAGATATTGCTATAAAACACGGTCTTAAAGAGGATGAATTTAAAAAAATTATCAAAATAATGGGAAGAAAACCTAACTTAGTTGAGTTAGGTATATTTTCTGCAATGTGGAACGAACATTGTTCCTATAAATCCTCAAGAGTCTGGCTAAAAACTTTACCTACTAAAAATAAGTACGTCATACAGGGTCCTGGTGAAAATGCTGGAGTGGTAGATTTTGGAAATGGCGATGCTGTAATTTTTAAAATCGAAAGCCATAACCATCCCTCGTTTATTGAACCCTATCAAGGTGCTGCAACCGGTGTTGGTGGTATTATACGAGATGTTTTTACAATGGGAGCAAGACCAGTTGCAAATCTAAATTCTATTAGATTTGGATCACCAAAACATCCTAGGACTAAATACTTACTAAATGGTGTTGTTTCTGGAATAGGTGGATATGGAAACTGTATAGGTGTTCCAACTGTCGGGGGAGAGACAGAGTTTGATGATTGTTATAATGGAAATATTTTAGTCAATGCTATGAATGTAGGCATAGCTAAAAAAAATAAAATTTTTTACTCGGTTGCAAGTGGAATTGGCAATCCTGTAGTTTATGTAGGCTCAAAAACAGGTAGAGACGGCATACACGGTGCAACTATGGCATCTGCAGAGTTTGACTTAGACTCTGATAACAAAAAACCAACAGTACAAGTCGGTGATCCTTTTACAGAAAAATTGCTTCTTGAAGCATGTTTAGAGTTAATGAAATCAAAATGCATTGTATCCATTCAAGATATGGGAGCAGCTGGTTTAACGTCTTCATCTATAGAAATGGCCTCAAAGGGTAATTTAGGAATTAGAATAAATCTAAATAAAGTTCCATGTAGAGAACAAAATATGACACCATATGAAATT
>Ga0194118_10006744_pt1 | contig 11312 bp, 13 predicted proteins | sample TA2MahsurfametaG_2_FD_148662 | JGI IMG/M metagenome (GOLD analysis project Ga0194118, IMG submission 148662) | Freshwater microbial communities from Lake Tanganyika, Tanzania - TA2015013 Mahale N5 surface | ecosystem: Environmental > Aquatic > Freshwater > Lake | place: Tanzania: Lake...
TTTGTGGTATGCGTCTGTCGTACGGCGGTGTGCATCCTGCTGGGCAACGTGTGCTTGGTCGAGCCTATCGAGCGCATGGTTGTGAACTTGGATCGGCACGCCTATCGTGCCGGCGGCCGCCACGGCACCAGCAAGAAAAGCAGACTCTGCATCTTTGGGAAGTCTGGTGTCGAGAATGCCCTCTTGCATTCCTCGTTCCTTGACTTCCCGTGCAGCGATCAAGCGTCGCTCGCTGCCCTTGCTCTCTGACATCTTCATCTCATTCAACATTTCTCGTAGTGTATTTTCTAGACTCATTTCATTTCTCCTTTGTTTATTTATAATCCTGTTTGGGCTCTTGTTGCTTTTCTAAATCCGGTCAATATTTTAGTCAAGAATCGTGACCCCGGTTTGGTTGGTTTGATTGTGCTCGTCGCTGGTGCTTGGGTCGGCGACGATCCGGCCGGGTTCATGGGGAAAGTGACTTTCTGTGTGCCAAATCCTTCTTTTCCAAACATCCCACCAGTTCCCACATAGGTGCGTCCGGGTGTCCGTAAAGGACTCGGCAACTTTGGACCACCAGTTGTAGGCTGCCAGGCGGATCGTCCTATAGTAGCGTCCTCATCTAGCATTCTCTGTTCTAGTCTCTGCTTGTAGTGTTCTTTCAGATTCATTCTTGCTTCTCCTGTGTTCACCTAGTCCTTCTAGTCCTTGCGGCCGATCCTTTGGTCGGCACTACCTTTCCTACAACCCCTCCGTCCTTGCCGTACACGATCTTTGGATCGTGTCTTTCCATTTTGTCTCTGTCGATTACTGCCTTGGCAACCGCCTGTGCGATTCGGGCTTCCTCATCACTGCCCAAAGCCAGGGACATTTGAGCTTCGTGTTCTGCATCTCTCACGGCAGCTTTCATTTGTTTAGCCCGTTCAGGGGTCTGTAGATCCTCTAGCATTCTTCGTTTGTACTGTTCTTTGAGGTTCATTCCTGTTCCTCCTTGTTGTTCTCTGGCGCGTATACGCTTGTTGATTTCCAGGGACATCCCTGGCGATATGTTCTGTGTGAGCACTGCCTTGATGAGTTGTCCTGTCCTCTTTAGTTTCTTCTTCACTCTACCGACGACATCCTCATTGAGTCTTTGTTTGTATTGTTCTTTCATGGTAACAGTATTCTCCAGTCATATGTATGCCTGCGAACACACCGACGCGCGTGATAGTACAGCGTGGGTACAAAGAAACCCCGCACATGGCGGGGTTCGTTGTGAGTAGAGATGGAATCTGTGACGATCTTCTTACACCGAGCCACCCATCGAACGAATGCGCGACTCAAGGGTGCCGATCTTGGACTCAAGCTCGGCAATCCGCTTGAACATCTCCTCGGCGGTCTTGCCCTCGGCCTCGGCCTTGGCCTGCGCGGATCCCAAGTCCAAGTTGAGCGAGTCCACAGCGGCGAGCAGGGACAGGGCATCGTCGCCGTCTTGGAAGTACCCTGCCTTCCGCAGGACGTTGATCTCATCGTGATCGCTCATCATCTGCTTGATCTGTTCCAGGTCGAGGATGATGTCGGGACGAACGACCTCGGCATCTACGGCGTCGATCTCGCCGGAGAGTACCTTGTCCAACGAGGCCTCCGTGGGGAACATGATGAAGGGCTGCCTCGGCGCGTCGGTGATGGTGTCAAAGGTTTCGCCGTCGGAGAGAACGATGATGGGGGTGATGTCGTTGATGTTGTTGTTGGTCATGTTGTACCTTGGTTGAGTGTGAGTGAAGAAGAAACGATTAGGCATTCATTGCGTAGTTTGCGTTGGCGACGGATGCAGCATTGGGAATGAAGTGTCCGTTGCTGATGGTCGCGTCGATCCAGTACGGATCCATGACCATGGCACGAACCTCAAGCACATCACCCTCGACGGCGCGCCGCTCCCATGCCTCGCGGGCATGAGCAACGGAGAGAACCAATGAGTTGTTCAGCCTCTTCGTTGCGAGGGCGAACTCCGAAAGCGCCGCGACTGGGACGTCCCGGTCAGGCGGGAGGTCATCCGGGAGGAGGTGCAGCATCTTGCGACGGAGCTTTGGCAGCGTTGCGCCGTAGGTGGAGATGTTGGGATTGCCGCAGAGTTCAATCCCGTATACGGTCACGATGTTGTCCCCACCACGATCCGGCACGAACACATGAACCTTGAGGCCGATGTCGCCAGTAGCTACCTTGCTGCCGTATACAAGCATGGCCATGTCGTCTGTACGACCGATGCCGGTCTTCCTGAGCTCGGGGAGGTTCCGAGTCACCATGACATGAACGGTCTTCCCTGATGACTGCATGATCTCTCCCTGCGAGAATGAACTACGAATCGCCTTGGCGATCAGCAAGTTGTAGTCGTGCTGAAGGGCACTAACACACGCCACCTTGCCGGTGTCGTGCAAGTGATCGTTGGGCAGCATCTCGTTGGTAATGGTGTCAACCTCGTAGTGAATGACCATGAGTTCGTTCAGGGTTTGGATGGTTGACAACGCCTTGCCAGACGCAAGCTCGGCCGCTGTCGGAGTCCACGACCAGATACTCTGACGGGGATTCCACTTGCAACCGAGCCGCTTGAACGCATCGTTCTTGGCCTGGTCGTACCCACATGTCTTGAGAGCGACCGTGGGTGCGCCGCTCCTTGGGTAACGAGCAGAGAGCTTCCACGGGATATACTCGTTGACGATCAAACCGCTGATTAGACCATCCTGAAAGAGCGACTGGCGATCTCCCAAAGTCATCCCGGCCCATTGCCGACTGTTGATGACAAAGCGGCAGAGCGATGCATCGAATGAAGCGCCAAGAGCCTTCACACGCGAACGGATCTCCGATGCGTTACGAGTGCGATGCGGAATATCGAGTGCCACGGCGACAGGGAACTGATCCGACGGCCAGTTGGCGACCTTCGGCTGGTGTGAGAGAACGAAGTTGATGACATCCATCGGGTCATTCATCTTGCCGGTGGAGTTGCCGTTGGGGGGTTGTGGGGTGTTATACTGAAGCAGAGCAGCGGTCGGGATGTGACGAAGAATAACCATGAGATGGGTTCCTGAAAGAGTGCGAAAGATTGAAACGAGAAAGGTGAGTAACGGCGTTAGCCGATACCCACCGAGTAGGAGGTGTGTGGATCAGAAGCCGGACAGAGCGCCAGGAGTCTGCTTGCCGAGCCGCTTGAGGAACTCATCCATGCGCTTGCCCTTGAGCAGCACACAGACGCTAACATAGTTGTCGCCTTGTTGGCCCTGTTCCGTGTAGTCCACGGCAGCATCACCGCGAGTAGTGAAGACGCCGCGGAACATGGGCAGGGCGTTCATCTGCTTGCGAAGATCACGGAGGAAAGAGTTGTCCGTGTAGATGAAGCCGTGCTTGTGGATGTTCCAGTCCTTCTTGGTGAAGTACACACGGAAAGTGACATACAGATCGTTGCTGTCCGTGACGATGTACAGACCGTCGCTGTCGGTCGTGTCCGCGAAGTCGATGTCCGGGCTAATGTAGTCAAGCTCGATGCGACGGATGGTGATGGTGCGCTTGTCACGCGACCACAAGCCCTTGCCGTCGGTCTTGCAGACGATGGGCTTCTTGATGGGGAACGAGAAACGGTTGAATGAGAAACGATTGGTCTTGGTGGTCATGTTACTGACGATCCTTGTGTTGAGTGTGGTTGAGAGTGAAAGAGAAACGAGAGAAACTACGGACGATCAGAACCCGGAGATGCGGAGCTCCGCATCACGCAGCGCGTTTCGACGACGACGAAGATGCTCACACGCATGGGGAGCATGCTTGCCGAGCTGCATGAGGAAGTCATTCATGCGCTTGCCCTTGAGCAGCACCTCGACGCTAACATAGTTGTCGCCTTGTTGGCCCTGTTCCGTGTAGTCCACGGCGGCGTCACCGCGAGTAGTGAAGACGCCATCGAACTGCGGCATCTTGTTCATTCCGTTGCGAAGATCACGGATGAAAGAGTCGTCCGTGTAGATCAGGCCGTGCTTGTGGATGTTCCAGTCCTTCTTGGTGAAGTACACACGGAAAGTGACATACAGGTCGCCGTCAAGACCGAGATCGAAGTGATCGAGCTCGATACGACGGACGGTGATGGTTCGCACGGCTTTCGACCACAAGCCCTTGCCGTTGGTCTTGCAGACGATGGGGGATTCGATGGGGAACGAGAAACGATTGATGTTGGTGGTCATGTTGAGATGATCCTTGTTTGAGTGTGGTTGAGAGTGAAAGAGAAACGAGAGAAACTACGGACGATCAGAACGGGGCCTTGGTGCGATCAACGGGCGCCGCTTGTGCGGTGGCCGCAGCCGGAGTGGGTTCCGGTTCCACGATCTTGCTCCACGCGGAGTAGAACGACTCCTGCGTAGCCTGATCGAAGCGGGCGAGGGAGAGGCGGATCGCCTTGTCCTTGTCACCGAACACCGAGAACGCCTTGACGATGTTGAGGAGACGGCGAGTCGAAACCACCTCATCGCAGGCGCCTTCCTTGAATGTGGCGCGGAGCATATCCGCCCACTTGCACAGGTACGACGCGAAGTCCTCATCAACCTTGCCGAACTTCTTCATGGCACGGACGAGAATGCGCTTCTCGGTGTTCACCGGAGCGTATTCCTGCTCGTAGGTGTAGTCGAAACGGTCGAGCATCGCCTCGTTCATCACGCGAGTACCGACGAAGCGACCGTCGTCGCTACCCTTGCCCTTGGTATTGGCGGTGGCGAAGATGGTGAACCCGGTCGCCGGCGAAACCCATTGATTGATCTTCTTGAGGAACACGCCCTTGCCCTCAAGCACCGACTGAAGGCACATGAGCTTGTCGCTACCGAGGTCGATCTCGTCAAGGAGCAACACGGCACCACGCTTCATCGCGGACACGACCGCACCATCGTGCCACACCATGTCACCGTTCACGAGGCGGAACCCACCGAACAGGTCATCCTCATCGGTCTCGGCCACGATGTTGACGCGGAAGCACTCACGACCGAGCTTCGCGCACACCTGTTCGATCATCGTCGTCTTGCCGTTGCCGGAAAGACCTGTGACAAACACAGGCGAGAAGATCCCCGCATGGATGATGGTGGAGATGTCATCGAAGTGCCCCCACGGAACATACTCGGCACTGGCCGGGGGAATCAGAGTGGCGCGATCACCACCGGTCATCCCCATGACCTCGGCGTTGAACACCGCAGGGGCCGACGCGGCGATCTTGACACTCGGCGCCGGCGCGGCAACCGGAGCAACCGGAGCAGCAGCAGCAGGCATCGCTTTGGGCGTCGTGCTGCTGGTAGCAGCGTTGACGATCTCGGGAACATGGAACAGGCCACGACCTGCGTGGCGTGCGGGATCCTTGACGATCCATGCGGGCGGGAAGTTGTTGCCCACCAGCTGTGCAGCCTGGAGGAGCTGCTGGCGCGTCACGGGAGTGGCGCGCGTAATGGTGGCGAGGGCGGTGAAATACGCGGTCTGCTTTGTAATGTTAGGCATACCCTCCAGGCTACCAGCTTCTGGCTTCCGGCACAAGCCTGGAAATGGAGATATTTCTAACCCCTTGTCCTATAAGGACTTATATAACCCCTTGTAAATACAGGACTTATGGGGGGTATTATCGGACGTTCTCCCCGGCCTGGTAGGGTAGGGGCCAGTATTATCGGACATTCACAGGGCCCACGGGGGCGTCCGATAAGCGTGATAGTAACCAGTTATCGGACATTGGGTTGTAAGTCCTTATGCCACAAGGATTTACGATAAATCTATGGTTTGTGTCTTGCGCGGGAGCCCGTATTGTGGTAGCCTGGACGCCATGCTTACTGCCAACACTACGCCCGTCGTTCAAACCATTCACCACAGTTCAAAGGATATGCTTGCGCGTATCCTCGCCACCGAGAACCTGACCGTTCGCCACGACCCCAACGCCCACACGGCATCGATGGATGTGATGAATCGCGTCCTCACGCTGCCCGTGTGGACTGGCATGACCAACGAGGTCTACGATATGCTGATCGGACACGAAGTCGGTCATGCTCTCTTCACTCCCTGGTCTGATGCTGATGCCAAGGTGTCGGGCCCGTGGTGTGCCGCTGCGGAGGAGATCGCCGGTGTGAATCCCGAGACTCCGAAGTGCCAGATGCTTCTCAACATCGTGGAAGATGCCCGCATCGAGCGCATGATGAAGCAGAAGTTCCCCGGTATGCGCCGCGACTTCTTCAAGGCGTATGAGTACATGAAGGCGAACGACTTCTTCGGCATCGCCAGCAAGTCTGCCGGCGAGTTGAATGCTCTCGCGTTCGCTGACCGCATCAACCTGCACTACAAGCTCGGTACGACTGGTGACACTGGCATCGTGTTCAGCGACAGCGAGCTCGCCTACTTGAAGCGCATCGATGCCGCAAAGACTTTCGATGACATCAAGGACATTGTGCGTGATCTGTGGAACACCAAGGCATATGACCAGCGTGGCCCGGAGCAGGACGGCGGCGAGTCGTCGGAGGATGGTGCCGATGTCGGTGAGATGGACAGCGATCCCAACGACGCCGGACAGAGCAACCAGTCGAAGTCCAACAAGGGACAGGCGCAGGGCAATCCCTCGCAGTCCGACGAACAGAGCAACAGTCCGTCCAACGGCGGACAGAGCAAGTCGGATTCGCAGACTCCCTCCAACGCTCCCGGCCAGGGCCGCGATGGTGGCCGTTCGCCGGTGACTGCGGGTTCGACGCAGCAGGCGATGCAGGATCAGTTGTCGAAGAACACCAACAAGACTGGCGGACAGTATTCGTACTTCACCATGCCGGAACCGAACCTGTCCAAGATCATCATGGGGTGGCGCGACATCGCTGCCGGGTTTGCGGAGTTTGATCTCACTTGCAATGGTGCATACGATATGCCTGCGATGCGTCGTATCGCCACCGAGATGTCGAGCAAGTTCATGTCGGACAGCAAGCCCATCGTGTCGCTGATGGTGAAGGAGTTTGAGATGCGTAAGGCTGCCGATGCCGCTGCGCGTGTTCGTGTCGCCGCCACTGGCGTCCTTGACGGTGTGCGTGTCTGTAACTACCGCATCACCGACGACATCTTCCGTCGCCATGCGACAGTCCAGGCTGGAAAGAATCACGGGTTCGTCATCTTCATCGACTGGTCAAGCTCCATGTCGCCCGTCATCGGTTCCGTGCTCAACCAGGCACTTCAAGTGATGATGTTCTGCCGTCGCGTCGGCATTCCGTTTGATGTCTATGCGTTCAGCAGTTTCAGTACCGCCGCCGAGAGTGCTGCATGGACGATCAAAGATTCGACCGACATCAAGTTTCACCCGTTCACGCTCCTGCATCTGTTCTCGTCGTCCATGTCAACCGCTGCGTTCAACAATCAGGTGGCGCTCATATACTCCGTCGCGCATAACCGTGCGTTGGTGGCCGAGTGCGAGCGTCGTGGTATGCGGTTTGGTTGGTCTATCCCGGCTCCTACTTTCATTGGTATGTGCTCGACTCCGCTTGACGAGTCCATCGTCTGTGCCATGAAGATCGTGCCCGAGTTCCGCACCCGTAACCGTGTGCAGATCGTCAACACGGTGTTCCTCACGGACGGCGCTACCACGGGCCCGTGGGGTGGATGTGGGATGTCCCACAGTTCAACCATTTCAGAAGAGGCGCTCCGTAATGCGGACTTCCTCACCATCGATCACAAGAACTACCCTGCATCGCCGACTTCAACCTCTGCCTTGCTGCGCGCCCTGCGTGACCAATGTGATACTCGCGTGATCGGGTTCTTCCTTATCGAAGCACCCACGAAGATCTACACCGATGGCAAGTTTGCTCCGGCTTTGCCCAATCATTACAGCGGTGAAATCGACCAATCATATTCGTATCTTGATGGCAACGGTCGTACCACTTCTTGTCGTGTCTCGTTCTTGTCGCAGGGACTCATCCCCCTCGACCGTCCCAGCATCAAATCTTCGTGGAGCTCTCGACCGATCATGAACGCGGACGACTGCAAGCGGGCGAATGAAGAGATCGCTCGGTTCGCCGAGGAGGACTACTGTGTCGCCGTGCCCGGTTCGTACATTGGTGCCGGGTACGATGAGATGTATATGATCCGTTCGTCGCTCGATGTTGACAACACGGATCACCTCGGCGCACTCAACGCCAACACCGCCACGGTGGCACAGGTGAAGCGCGCCTTGCTCAAGTCCGCCCGTGGCAAGCTCAAGTCCCGCAAGATGTTCACCCGTTTCGTTTCTCTTATCTCGACCCAGGTCTAATCGGAGGCAATCCAATGACCAACCAAGCACCAACCATCATCGATACCTTCAGGTACAACCACGACCTCGCTCTCCACTTTCACGACGGCCTCTCGGCAGACCTCCGCAAGGTCATCTCTCCGCGTGAGATGTACTACATCGTGGAAGGGCAGGCCGTGCGCCGGTATGAATCCACGATCAAGTTTCTCAAGACCTACGATTCTATGTGTGTCCTCATGCGGAATGAATCGTCCATCAAGGTGTTTGAGCAGACTTTCAACGACAGTCTGATGCACCGTGGAACCGACAACAACTCCGAGTCTACTGAACGGGTTCTGTTCTTCTACGATTCTAGGGATCGCAACCACGGAACCGCAATGCTCTGGCTCCCCGGCAACATCAATCGGCCGGTCTGTCCCACTCGCTTCGACAGTTTCTCCTCATTGGCAGAAGGATACGGCAATCGTGCGTACTACGAGACATACGCAGAGACATTCAACGCTCACCCGGTCGCATGGATGAAGCACATGATCTGCGAGATGCTTACCATCTGCCGCGAACACCGCGCGCGATCCGCCGGGGGCAAGATTCATACGAAATGGCGGGCGAACACGGACGAGTTCCGCTTGATGCCCTACGAGTTGTGTGTAGGTAGTCGTGAACTCATGCTTGATGTGTGGGATGGGTTCATCAAGGACACCATGTCTCCTCTTGAGGTGAAGATGACCGGCACGGCCCTTTGTCCGGGTCGTGAGTCGGTTGCGATTTCGGGAGTGTCTCCTACCATGTCGTTTGGTTGGTGGTTGGAATCGTGTGGCGACTACATGACCACTCGCCACAACGATAAGGTCGTCCAGGCGTTCTCCGATCACCTCGCCATCAACTGTCAAGACAAGTTCCGTCTTGTTTCAGGTCTTCCACATTGCGATGAGTTCGCCCGGGCGATTGCGTGGCACAATCCCGTCATCGATTGGCCTAGCATGACTCTCTAACACACGAACCCAGTCAGACGCCCAAGGTGGGCAGTAGCATGGGACGGATCGTTCACGCGATTCGTCCCATTTTTATTGGGTGATAGTATTGTAAGATATCGCATATGTTTATGAATATCTCGCGTGGGAATATGTGCCAGTGAAATATGCCAAAGCGATATATGCCATTCGGTCGGAGGGTGCTGTAGATCGGCGGCACATCCCTGCCCGGCGCCATCTGTCCTTATCATGCGGCAATATATCTTTCAGAAATGTATGAAATCTGCTTGTGAAATGTTTCACAATCTGATAAGATTCACGCATGGAAACTCCTACAGACGCTTTCGATCCCGTGGCCGTGGAGGCCTTCGTTCAACCCATTCTCAATCGCGCGGCGCTCGACGATGCGTACATGAATGATGTCGCCGCCAAGGCAGAGATTCTACTTGAGCTGTATCTAGTGGAAGGTCTTCTCGACCTTGAAGTGACCTCCGATGGTAACTTCGCCTACCGTGTATCCGATCTTTGGAAGCGTGAGCTTACCTCTGAAGGATACGATCTTTCCCACATCCCCTCTTCACACCTCTCTTACTGAAAACCGAAATATGCCATTCGACCCCTACAACAACGAATACACCGACAGCAGCCTCTACTTCGATGACTTTGGCGACGGCGATGACCGCATGGAAATCCTGCGCGAGCTCGATGAGAACTACGACCCCATGAGCGATCCCGACCCCTTCGATGACAATGAAGAATGGTCAGAGGAAGACGACGACCGCGGATCCGTTCGTGAGGAAGAGGACGAGAACTACGACGACCTGGACGACGATGACCTCGATGATGAAGAACACGAGGATCTGCCGTACGAGGACGACGACGATATTGATGACTGCTTCAACTGCGACGGCAGCATCTCCGATAAGGGATTCGCCCTTCTCGGTCACATGGATCGCAAGGGTCTCTTTGTCTGAAAGGACACCAATGACCGCCACTATTACTGTTTCTGTTCCCCAAGTTCATCCGACTCCGCATTCGTACTGTACGATGAAGTCGATTCAACCCTTCTCATGCCCGTCAACGACGCTCCGAACGCACCTGGCCAAGTATGACACAGTTCATATCTTCTCGGCCCAAAGTCGATTCATTCATATGTGGATGACCGACATGCCCGCGAAGTATCCGCAGTTCAAGCGGCCAGTGAGTCCCGAAAAGGCAGTTGAGTTCGCCCAGGCCTGCTACATGATTGCGACATCATACGGCATGCATGCGCTGCCATCTTTCGATGGATTCAGTCGTGACTTCCTGCTGTTCGTTTCCAACCAGTTGGGATATTCGTACATCCCGGCATGGATCGTCAAGGACACGGCGCGCCGACTGGATCGGTCGAAGTACATGGTTCCCGAGGTGGCGATTTATGCCACCGCGTTTCTGATCGCTCCCCCAACCCAAACCACCAACGAGGAGAACCAAGTGGATGGGGTAGAGGTACGATGAAAACTGAACAAAAGAAAATCGTTCCCATCGTGGTGTTCAGCGATGGTGAGACTTGGGAATCCATTCCCGACTTCGATGACCCGGGTCCGGGGGGTGCAATGATTCGTTTCGTTTCGGCAGAGGACTACAATGATCTCTGCAACGGCCAGATCGATGCTGGCGAATGCACTCCTCAACGATCAGATATTCCGTTGAATGGTCTGATCGCTCCCCCAACCCAAACCACCAACGAGGAGAACACCAATGCGTGAGAACACCATCACCGTGATTTTTGACGACGCTGACCGACGACAAATGGAGTGGCAGCCGAACCTCACCGAGCATGAGTTTCCATTGTGGTGGCAGAGTCTCACCGACACCGATTTCATTCGGTACTACTTCAACCCATTCGCCCTGCCTGGCACGGTGAAGGTGATGAAGAGGCGTCAAGAGATGAAGCCGTACTACTACTGCTACTTCGATGAGATGCAGAACTCATACATCAGCGTGGGCCAGCGGACGATCCCGTATCGATACGGCGATCTGAACTGGAAGAGGCACTGGCCCGCGTAACACAGACTCCGTGCCATGGGATGCAAAGACCCGACAGGTTTTATCGCCTGTCGGGTCTTTTTTGCGCGTGATTT
>Ga0194118_10006746_pt1 | contig 11311 bp, 10 predicted proteins | sample TA2MahsurfametaG_2_FD_148662 | JGI IMG/M metagenome (GOLD analysis project Ga0194118, IMG submission 148662) | Freshwater microbial communities from Lake Tanganyika, Tanzania - TA2015013 Mahale N5 surface | ecosystem: Environmental > Aquatic > Freshwater > Lake | place: Tanzania: Lake...
AAAAAAATAAATAAAAAAAAAAAAACTAAAAATAGTGAAAAAGCAGATAGGATAAGAAATAAATTATTTTTTTTACTTTTTTTAACTATTATTAAAAAAAAAGATAATAATAAAAAAAAACTTGAAAAAAAATCTGGCCATGGATACTGAACATGTGTTAAAATTAAAAAATATATCAGTAATATGAATATTGAAATGAAACTATTTTTTGTAAAATATTTTGAAATAAAAAAAATTAAAAAAAGCTTTAAAGCGTAAATTATACCAGTTATTTTTCCTATAGATACTAAATCAATATCTGTGAAAAAACCTAAGATATAAAAAAACCAAATGTAACCTTCGCCATATTGAATATAAATATTTTTAAAAAGTTGTTGATCATTAGCAAATTGATAATACTTCTCTAAAATAAAACTCCAGTGATGAAAATCGGTATTGTAAAAGGAATAATGGAATGAAAGATATAAACTTGAAAAAATTATAGATACTAAAGCAAAATTTATTAATATTTTATGTATAATTTTTTTTTCGTTAATAAACATATTGGTACTATATATAAATTCTTAAAATTGTATTTTTAATAATTTTTTATTATTAAATTACATTTTTAAAATAATAAAAAATTAATAAAATTAGAAAAAAATAGACTGAAAAAAATAATTTTTTATAGACCTCTGATATTTTAAATTTAATTATATTAGTAAAAAAAATTATAGAAAAATATATTAATGGATCAAAATATTCTTGAAAAATGATTGTGATATGAGAAAAAATGATTATTGAGATAAAAAAAAAAATTAAAAAATTTATATTATTCTTAGAAAAAAAAAAAATTAAAATAAGACCAAATAAAGCTATCACTATGAAAAGAATTTTTTGGATATCAAAACTTAAAATCCAATTATTGTAGAAAAAGATAAACTTATAAATAATACCACCGCCTAATTGTATTTTAAAATATGGACTATCTTGAGAAATATGATTAAAAAAAATAAGAATAAAGAAAAATAAAATAATAAAAAAAATAATAAAGATTTCAATTTTTCTTTTAATTATTATTTTTATTATATTTTTGTAATTAAAAAAAATACAAAAAGGTAATAAATATAAAAAAAAATTTGTTAATATAATTAAAATATTTTCCCTCTGAAAACTAATTCTATTAGTTGCAATGGGAGGAGTGAAGCTAGCCCATTTATAAAAAAAATATAAAGATGGAAAAAGAAATAAGGTAAAAAAAAAAATATATTTTATATTTTTTCTTTGAAAAAAATTTTTTACATCAAAGTATAAAAAAAAAATTATAATTGGTAAAAAAGCGTAATTTTGTCTAGCATAGAAAGAGCAGCATGAAAATAATATTGCCAGGTATTCATATTTATTTTCATCTCTTGATTTTAAATAAAATAAAATTGTTAACGCAAAAAAAAAATATCCAATATTTTCTTCCAATGACCAATAGGCTGAGGTTCTAAAAAAAGGACTTAGCATCGGTATTACCGCAATTAATAGAACCTCAAAATTAAGTGATTGAATCTTATTTTTAATACACAAGCACTTATACGTGATAAATATTGTTGAAATGCTAATAATAAAACTAAAGTAGCCTAAATGAAAAAGGAATGAATAATTTGTAGGAATAATATATTTTAAAATAATGTAATAAATAGGTAAGGAACTAGAATTGTATTTTCTCCAATCAATTTCTAATAGTTCGTTTTCTTGAAAAAGCTCGAAATTCTTTATAACGGCATTATGGTCAATTTTCCCACCTCCAGATGTGTCTTCATAGATAAAAAATCCAAGAAAATACGATGTAACTACGAGCAAAATAGTAATTTTAATAAAAATCTGACTTTTCATATTTAATTATTTTTTGATTATAATTTATAAAAAATAACTTTTTCTAGTGCAAAACTAAAATTGAAGGTAAAGATTTTCGTCTATATTTTAATATTTTAATCATTTTTGGCGATTTTTATTGATAATTAAAAAACTAGTTTTATTAAATATAAATTAATACTTATTATCAAAAATAAATAAATGTTAGAAAAAATAAAAAAAGATATCTTAGACTTAACAGAAGAATATTCAAGACTATTTTACCAAAAAAAAAAATTTGTTGAAAATATTAGTGATGTTCCCGTCTCAGGGAAGTGTATAGGAAAGCTAGAACTTCAAAATATGGTAGAGGCTTCGTTAGATGGATGGTTAACAACTGGAAGGTTTAATCAAAAATTTGAGGAAAAACTAGCAAGCTTTCTTGGAGTTAAATGTCTTCTTACTGTTAATTCTGGTTCATCCGCAAATTTAATTGCTTTTTCAACTTTAACTTCGCCTAAATTGAAAGAAAGAGCAATTCAAAAAGGAGATGAGGTAATCTCAGTTGCCGCTGGGTTTCCAACAACTGTTAATCCAATTATTCAATTTGGGGCAATCCCAGTTTTTATCGATATAAAAATCCCAACTTATAATATTGATGAAAAACTAGTTGAGGAAGCAATAACAAAAAAAACAAAAGCAATTATGTTAGCGCACACACTTGGCAACCCTTTTAATGTTAAAAAAATAAAAGAAATTTGTGATAAATATAACTTGTGGCTAATCGAAGATAGTTGTGATGCTCTTGGTTCAAAATTTAACAACCAATTTGTTGGAACTTTTGGTGATTTAGCAACTTTAAGTTTTTATCCAGCACATCATATCACAATGGGCGAGGGTGGAGCTGTATTTACAAATAGCAAAAAACTAGAACGTATTGCAGAGTCTTTTAGAGATTGGGGTAGAGATTGCTATTGTGAACCTGGAAAAGATAATACTTGCAATAAAAGATTTGGATGGAAATTAGGAGATTTACCCTTTGGTTATGATCATAAATATACATACTCACATATGGGTTATAATATGAAAATAACTGACATGCAGGCAGCTTGCGGTCTTGCCCAATTAGATCGACTGCCAGGGTTTATAAAAAAAAGACAAGAAAATTTTAATTTTCTTTATAATAATTTAAAAGATTTAGAAGAATTTTTAATACTTCCTAAAGCTGAAGAAAACTCCGAACCATCGTGGTTTGGCTTTCCACTTTCATTAAAAAAAAATAATAAATTTAATAGAAATAACTTAATTACATACTTAAATGAAAATAAAATTGGAACAAGATTATTATTTTCGGGGAATTTAATTAAACAACCTTATATGAAAAATATTAATTTTAGAGTTCATAATGAATTAAACAATACAGATTTAGTAATGGAAAATACTTTTTGGATTGGCTTGTATCCTGGTTTATCTTTTAATCACTTAGAATATCTCTCTGATAAATTACACTTTTTTTTTAATCAAAATTAACTAAAGAACTAAAAAAAAAATTTTTAAGTACCTAAATGAAAAATTTTAAAACACTTTCAAATGATATAAGAAAAAAAATAATCAAGATTTCATATTCAGCAAAATCTTCACATATCGGAAGTTCATTATCAATCGTAGATATATTAGTTGTTCTATATCAAAATATTTTAAAAAAAAATATTTTTATTCTTAGCAAAGGGCATGCCTGTCTCGCCCTTTATTGCGTGCTTCAAAAATATAATTATATCTCAAATAAAGTATTAGAAACTTACGGTAAAAATAAAACAATATTATTATCGCATACAAGTCATAAAGTCCCTGGAGTTGAATTTTCTACAGGATCGTTAGGGCATGGTTTACCATACGCAGCTGGAAGAGCTCTAGCAGAAAAGATTAATAATAAAAAAAAAAATATATACGTTTTAATAAGTGATGGTGAATTGAATGAAGGTACGACATGGGAAAGTTTATTATTTGCATCACAACATAAATTAGATAATCTAATTGTTATAGTCGATTATAATAAAATACAAAGTTTAGATTTTGTTAAAAATATATTAAAATTAGAACCATTACGTAAAAAATTCACTTCCTTTGGTTGCTTTGTGAAAGTAATAGACGGACATAATCACAGTCAAATTTACAAATCATTATTATTTAAAAATAGAAATAAACCTTATGTTATTATAGCGAATACAATAAAAGGTAAGGGAGTAAAATTTATGGAAAATTCTATTCTCTGGCATTATAAATTTCCAACTGATCAAGAATTTCGTAAAGCAATTAATGAGCTAGAATGAGAAATATTTTCATTAAAGAGTTAATATTAGCTACCAAAAAAAATAAAAATATTATTTTATTAGTAAATGATTTGGGATTTGGAGTTATAGAAGAGTTCAGGAAAAAATTTCCTAATAATTATTTTAATGTTGGAATATCAGAGCAAAGTATGATTGGGTATGCAGCCGGACTCGCGGCAGCTGGTAAGCATGTTTTTGTTTATTCTATAGCAAATTTCCCAACATTTCGATGTGCTGAACAAATCAGAAACGACATTGATTATCATAATTTACCTGTCACGATATTGTCCGTAGGCTCTGGCGTTAGTTATGGAAATTTAGGTTATACTCATCATGCACTTCAAGACTACTCCTTAATGAGAAGTTTTCCAAATATGCTTATTGTTTCTCCTGGAGATGTTATGGAATTAAGAAGTTGTATGAAATATTTAATAAAAAATCCACAACCATCTTATTTAAGACTGGATAAAAATTCTAAATATAAAATTCATAATAAATTGCCGAAAGTCTCACCAGGAAAATGGATAAAGGTTTTTTCAAATAATGATAAAAAAAAAATAATTTATCTAACAACAGGAGCTGTAATTAGTCATGTAAAAAAATTTTTTTTTAAAAAGAACAAATATAATTTATACTCATTGCCTATCTGGGGAATGAAATCCAAAAAAAAACAAATTTTTTTTATAAAAAAATATAAAAAAATAATTGTAGTTGAAGATCATTTTCAAGATGGAGGTTTTCAGTCGTGGTTAAGTGAATCTTTAAATAATAAGAATTGTAAAACAAATATTATTTCTAAATCAATCAGTAGTGCAGTGATAAATAAAGTTGGTTCCCAGGACTATTTGATGAAAATGTTAAAGTAAAAATTATTAAGTTAATTTACTAAAAATTAAGTTAGTAAATTGATAATAGATTAGATAATTTAGTTACAATAATTGATTTTTTCGAAATTTTAAAACATAAATTCTAAAAATAAAAAAATGATAATAAGAAAAAAAATATTTGATTTAGTTAAATATTTGAATGAAAATAAAATTGGTACTAGATTACTTTTTTTCGGAAACCTTACCAAACAACCTTACATGAAAAAGATAAATTTTAGAGTTCAAGGAAATTTAATTAATACAGATTTAATAATGGAAAACACATTTTGGATAGGATTATTTCCGGGTTTAACAAAAGAGCATTTACAGTATTCTTCGATTAAAATTAAAAAATTTTTGAAAAGTTAATTTTCTGACTGTAGCCGATTACATATTAAAATTTTTAATATCCAAAAATGTAAATAATGTCTTTCTAATTACTGGAGGGGCAATTTCTTTTATTGTTGATGCATTTTCAAGAAATAAAAAAATTAAATATACTTGTGTTGCACATGAACAAGCCGCTGCTATGATGGCAGATGCTTACTCAAGAGTTGGCAAAGGTTTTGCCTCAACAATGGTAACCTCTGGTCCAGGTGCTCAAAACTTAATTACTGGTATTGCCTGCTCTTGGTTTGATTCTGTTCCTGTGCTTTATATCAGTGGTCAAGTTAATTCATATGAACTTTCTTCAAATAATAAAACTACGAAGAAAGTGAGACAAGTTGGTTTTCAAGAAACAGATATAGTGTCGATGGTAAAGCCAATAACAAAATTTGCCTACCAATTAAAAAATCCAAACGAAATAAAATATGTTTTAGAGAAAGCATTTTATATTTCCAACCAAGGACGTCCTGGTCCTGTTTTAATTGATATTCCCATGAATTTTCAAAGAGTCGAAATTAATCGTCACAAAATAAAAACTTTCAAGCTGCCTAAAAAAAAGTTTAACTATAAAATCATTAGCAATATTTATAAAATTAAAAAATCTATTAAATAAATCTATTAGACCAATTTTAATTTTAGGAGGTGGGATAAGAATATCAAAATCAATGAACGAATTAGAAAAGTTTCTAAAAAAAGTTGACTTACCTATAGTCACCACTTGGAGTGGCTTAGATACTATTGATTATAAGAATAAAAATTATGTGGGTTGCATAGGTGTTTACGGATCAAGAGCAGCAAATTTTGCTATACAAAATTCTGATCTAGTTTTAAATTTTGGAAGCAGATTAGATACAAGAATAACAGGAAGTAAACCAGAGACTTTTGCAAGATTCGCTAAAGTTGTTTCAGTTGATATAGATAAATACGAACTAAATAAGAAAAGAGGCCTTGATGTTTATTTAAAAATTAATGAGGATTTAAATAAATTTTTGTCAACGTTTAATTCAAAATTAAATAAATTTAAATTTTCAGCAAGCAAGGAGTGGAGAAAAATTTGCCAGCAGTGGAAGTTAAATTATCCTAGTGTTAAAAAAGTTTATTACAATAAAAAAAAATATGTAAACCCTTATTGCTTCATAGAAAGACTTTCTAATAAGTTAAATAAAAATGATATTATTTTAACTGATACTGGAGCCCATTTAACATGGACAATTCAGGCTTTTAAAGTTAAAAAAGGTCAAAGAGTATTTTCTGCTTTTGGTAACTCGCCTATGGGATATGCATTTCCAGCTGCTTTAGGCGCTTCTTTTGCAAATAAAAATAAAAAAATAATCTGCATAGATGGAGATGGAAGTATACAAGTAAATATTCAGGAATTACAAACTATGGTTGTAAACAAACTCCCTATTAAATTATTTATCATCAATAATGACGGATACGGAATTATTAAACAATTTCAGGAGCTTTATCTTAAAAAAAGATATGAAGCTTCAATTCTGAGTAAAGGTGTTACTAATCCAGATTTTAACAAAATATCAAATGCATACGAAATTAATTATAATGAAATCAAAAATAATAAACAAATTGATAAAGTCTTAAATAAAGTTTTAAACTCAAAAAAACCAGAATTTATAAATGTTTTTATTAATCCAAATCAGAAAATTATTCCAAAATTACAATTTGGAAATCCCATTGAAGATTTGAGCCCATTATTGTCAAGAAAAGAGCTTCGCAGAAACATGATTGTTCCTTTACTAAAAAAAACATCTAAAAATTTTATTGAATCAAATTAATTTTGAATTTTTTTTTTTAAAATAATGTCGAAAAGTCTTTTGATCATTGGAGCAAATGGTTTTTTTGGAAGATCCATAATAAATTTTATATTTCATAATAATAAAAAAAAACAATTTAATAAATTTTTTTTATTAAGTAGAAATGTTCATGAAATTCACATAGATAAAAAATTATATAAAAATATTGAAATAAAAAAAATTAAAGCTGACATTTCAAAATTAAAAAAAATTCCATTTGCAGATTACGTTATTTACTGTGCTATAAATCACAATTATGGCGAAGATTATAAGGCTGTTTGTAATTATTATAAGTTAGCTAAAAAATATCATTTGAAAAGTAAGATATTGTATACCAGTTCAGGAGCCGTTTATGGAAGACAACCAGCTAATATAAAAAGAATGAGAGAAAATTATTTACTACATAATAAACGTATTGATTTTCATGATCATAATAAAAATATTTATTCTAGGACAAAATTAAAAAATGAGGAAATATTTAAAAAATTGGGAAAATCAGGAATTAAAATTTCAATAGCGAGATGTTTCGCCTTTGTTGGTAAAGATTTACCAAGAGATAAAAATTTTGTAGTTGGAAATTTCATAAACAATATTTTGAATAGAAATAAAATAGAAATAAAATCTCAATATCATGTTGTTAGATCTTATATGCATGAATACGATCTAGTTGCTTGGCTATTTAAGATCTTAAAAAATGCTAATAGAAACTGTTCCATTTATAATGTTGGGTCTGATCAAGAAATAAATATAAGGAAATTAGCTTTTTACTTATCAAATAAATATAAACTCCCAATAAAATTCAAAAAAATTAAATCAGATTTTGAGGACAGATATTTACCTTCAATATATAAGGCTAAAAAAGAGTTAAATTTAAAATTAGAATATTCAAACTACAGTGCAATTAATGAAGTTATAAATACGCTTAAAAATAATTAATTAAATTTTGGTATCAATCTTTCTGTTTATCTAAACCCTCTGAAATCATATCACCATTTTTTAGTAATTTTGTTCCTAAATAAGGTGTTAATCTTACGTTTGTGTCACAATTTACAATAGATACAAAAGATTTTTTATATTTAAGATTTTCTTTAATTTTATGATGTAATTCATTATTAGAATTAATACAGTTAAATCTAAATCCATACGCTTTTATTATTTTAACAAGGTTTGGTATTTTAAAACCACTCTTACTATTAGCCCCAATTAATCTTCCGTTAAAATATTTTTTTTGAGTGTTGACTAAGCTAGTGTATCCTCCATTTGAAATTATAAAAATTTTTATTGGAAGATTGTAAGTTTTTATAGTTTGTAACTCTTGAATATTTGTTTGTATACCACCATCCCCTGTCACGCAGATGATTGAAGTATTATCTAAAGCTATAGAGCTACCTATACTACTCGGTAGTGAGTGGCCCATACAGCCAGCTCCAATTTCATTATAAATTCTTTGACCTTTTTTTGAATTAAATGATTGCCATCCTATAATTGCGTGAAAACCTGCATTTCCAAGAATTAACTTGTCTTTGTTCTTAGATAATTTTGAAAGATGGTAAAAAAAATTATAATGATTTACTAATTTATTTTTTCTTGTTTCTATATAACCTTTACCATGCTTATTCTTTAATTTTTTGCAGTATTTAATCCAATCATCAAAATTAAAAGATTCTAAATATTTTTTTGAGACTTTACTCAAAGATTTTAAAAAAGAAAAACAATTCGTGTTAATTAACAGACTTTTTTTAGAAACAAATTTTCTTAACTCATTTTTATCTATATCAATAATTATTTTTTCTGCTCTACTTGCAAACTCTTTTAAATTATATCCAGTTGTTTCGTAATGAAGTCCAGCTCCTATACAGATTAAAAGATCTGCTTGTTGAATTATGATATTGGAATGTCTTCTTGCATAAAGGCCAGGTCTACCAAAATATAATAAATTTTTTTCTTCTACTAAATCTATCGTACTAAAAGTTGTAAGTATTGGTATTTTAAATTTATTAACAAAATTATGAAATAATTCTTCGCTATTTGAAATTTTTATTCCATTTCCAGCTAAAATTAGAGGTTTTTTTGATTTTTTTATTTTTTTAAGAATTAATTTTATTTTATTTTTATCAATTTCTTGAATTGTTATCTTTCTTATTGAATTGATTTTATTGAATTGTTTTTTTAAATTTACATTTATATGTCTTCCTTGAATATCTAATGGAATATCTAGCCACACTGGACCCGGTCTTCCTAGTATTGAATTTTTATAAGCTCTAAATAAATCATTTACTACAGAATTTTCGTTTAATATAATTTTTGAATATTTTGTTATACTTTTTATAATTGGGACTGGAAAATATTGTTGTGGAGAAGAGCTTCTGATCTTAGTTTTAAGTGGAAGAGTTGAAACTCTAAATTGCCCAGATATTACCATCATCGGAACCGAGTCCATCCAAGCACTCGCAACTCCAGTTACAGCATTTGTTCCTGCAGGACCTGAGGTAACTAATAAAACACCATAATTTTTTGAAGCTCTGGAGTAGGCTTTAACCATCATTGCAGCAGGTTGTTCATTAAAAGGCGCAATATACTTTATTTTTGCTTTGTGGACGATTGAGTCCATCACATGCATTAAATGACCACCAGCAATACCAAACACATGTCTGACTCCGATTTTTTTTAAAAAAAAAGCTATATAATCAGAAACTTTAATTTTCGTTTTCATGGTAAAAAAAGTTTAGGTAAAAATAATGATACATTGGGAAAAAAAATTAGATTAGTCTGAACAAATAATAATAAAATAAAAAAAGGTAATATTTTTGAAAAAATTAATTCAACTTGAATTTTAGCTACATCGGATACGATAAATACAGCAGGTCCAAACGGAGGAGTAATATTTCCGATTAAAATAGCAACAGTAAAGATAATTCCAAAATGTACCAAGTCAATACCCATGGTGTTAGCTATAGGTATCAGGATTGGCGCTAATAAAAACATGATAGCTAACCCATCAAGAAAACAACCTAAAAAAATAACAAAAATTGAAACAATTATTAAAAACGACGAACCTCCCAAGCTATAGTACTGAATATAATTAATTATATTTTTCACTACACCTAAAAGAGTAACAAAGTAACTGAATACCCCACTTATGGCTACGATTATTAAAATTTTTGATGTCATGATAGAGGTTTCTAGAAATGCAATTTTAAAATCCTCTAGAGTAAGTTTTTTGTAAACAAACTTACTTACTAAAATACAATATAAAAATAAAAAAACAGCAGCTTCTGTTGCATTAAATTTTCCAGTTACAATACCAATTATTACTATAATAGGTGCAACTATAGCTAAAATTCCATCTTTTAAAGATAAAAGAACTTTTTTTGGTCTTAATCCAAGTTTTTTTATTTTTTTTTGTTTTGAATAAAAATATACATAAACGCTAAGTACTAATGCTAAAAAAAAACCAGGCAAAAAAGCTGCTAACAATAATTTTCCTAGAGAGATACTTGCAATTGATGACAAAATTACTAAAGGTATACTTGGAGGAATTAAGGGTCCAAGTATTGATGCTGTTGCAGTTAAAGATCCTGAAAAAGCTTTATTAAAACCATTTTTTATCATTGCTGGTATCAAAGTTTTTGCAATTCCAGCAGCCTCAGCCAAGGCAGATCCAGAAATGCCTGTAATAATTAGATTTGCAAAAATATTAACCTGAGCAAAACCACCGGTTATAAATCCAACACTCTCTCTTGAAAAATTAACAATTTTTTCAGTGATACCGCCCCTATTCATAATTTCTGCCGATACAATAAATAAGGGAACGGCGAGTAATGAATATGAATATAAAGGGTTAATTATTTTTTGTGCAATAGAATTTATTGGCATTCCAGAAAAAATAAGGCCTATAAATGATACAAGACCTAATGATATAAATATTGGAATTCTATAAATTAATAAAACAATCCATAGAATTAACACTAAAAAAAAAAAAGTCATTTTTTATAATTTTCGTAAAGGGTTATTAATCCAAAAAACGGAATACAAAAAGTTAATATCCCAAGACTTATATTGATTGTTGAAAAACTAATTTTAAGAGAGTTGAAAA
>Ga0194118_10006747_pt1 | contig 11310 bp, 9 predicted proteins | sample TA2MahsurfametaG_2_FD_148662 | JGI IMG/M metagenome (GOLD analysis project Ga0194118, IMG submission 148662) | Freshwater microbial communities from Lake Tanganyika, Tanzania - TA2015013 Mahale N5 surface | ecosystem: Environmental > Aquatic > Freshwater > Lake | place: Tanzania: Lake Tanganyika...
GTTAGGTTTCTCAATCCCACGGGCATTTAGTCGTTGAACAATCATCATATCCTTACCATAACGGACTTAGATGACTTGCTGCGGATTTTCTCTATTTTATACCTTTTTACTATACCTTATGTGATTAACATAAGCCACTATTATATTTCTACAATAGTTTAGTAGTATAAACCTTCAAAGAACAATCAATTCTAAACCAAGATTTTTCCGCAATTTGGACGTGTCGCATATTGATTTAACAATATACTAGCCATTCTTTTGAAATGACTTTGGCAAACATTTTACCATTCATGAAAAGTAATCGCATTAATTTATCACGAGACCATGTATTGTCATATAAACAATCATCTAATATAACAAATGCTCTTGGGTCAATAGTGGATCGTTTATACGTTTCCATCTCCTTTTTAACCTGCTTTAATACAGTTCTCTGACGCTTTAAGATGTTCTCAATAATTGCCGAATTATATTCATTATGGATGAACAACCGTGGCACCATTTTGCCGTAAAACCCGTTACCTTCTTCTGTTCCTGATATAACTGTTCCAATTGGAATGTCCTGTTGATACCATAATAGATCTCTGACTAAAAATGACTTACCAGTATCACGCTTACCGATTAAAACTACGACTGGACCCTTATTTTCGTTTGGTTTAAATTGGATACTTTTCATATCAAATTTTCTTAGTTCCAGAGTCATTATAATATTATTTTATTAAATAATATTATTTAATTTTAAACGAAATAAATTATTCATAAAAATATTTCCATATAGATTGATATTCTAATATTTTAATGTTTTCAATATAATCTTGTAATACAAAATATAAAGTTAATTGGTCCTGAATACCACATTCTAATATATTATTAAACCAATCTAAACCAAATTTTTTGGAAATTTCATTGTTTTTACGAATATTTATTCCTCCACATAAAAATCCATTTTTATTTGTTTCAGTATATCCTTTATCAATCATTTTATTTATATAATTAACATAATTTGTTTCTTCATTTTTATATTTTTCTACACCCATAGATGAATTAAATTCATCCCAAATACTATTATATTTTTCAGAATAAGGATGTTTTGTAAAAACTATAGATTTATCTGAATTATCAAGCTCATATATTATATTTTCAACTTTCTCATCAAATACTTGTAATTTATTATCAAACCAACATACATATTCATATATTTTTAATATCTCAATATCGAATGGTTTACATCTATATGCTTTAGAACTCATTATATCTTTATTCCAATCATCATAAATTGGAATATCATCAATAAATATTCTAATAAATTTTGTATCTTGTAATTGAGTATATATATCAATATTATTTGTAAAATAATAACAATCATAATCTTTTGATGGAACCGGTGGTATTAAAAAAGAATAATTATTACTAGAACCAAAAAAACAAGTATAATATGCAAGTTTTGTGTTATTCGGTTTTTTATAATTAACAAATTTAAACTGATTATCAAAAAAACCATTGTTTTTCATATATTCGTTTTTAAAATCTTTATTTGATTTACATAAAGAAAATATTTTGTCAACAATACCATAAGATTTATCCCTATTAGAATAAAACGAGCTAACATAATAACAAAAATATATATTAAAATAAATATCACCAGGACAATTAATATTATGAATATCAATATAATTTAATATTGTTTCACAATACTGAAAACATATTGTATTATTAGCTTTGTCTAAATTTTCTTTTATAATTTTATGTACGTATTTAAATTCATTATCTATAAAAATGGAATTTTTATTAACATAGCATTGTGTATTTAGTTTTGACATAACATATTTTTCCATCAATATATTCATATAATCGTTATTTAAGTTACATTTTCTCAATTTAAGTGAATTTAATACAAATTCACAACCCTCTATACATTTTTTAAAATTATTACATCTAAAACTATTATTTATAAAATTTCTTATTGGAGCTTCCGGGTGTTCATATACATATTTATAATTAGTAATCATTTGTTGATAATCACCATAATAATGTTCGAATGAATCAGGATTTTCAAAGTAAACTGGACTGAATAACTGTTCGTCAGCATGACCGTATCCTAATGACAAATAATATAAAAATTTATCTAATATTAACCCGCAAACACGGTACATATATTCTTTGTTTCCTGTAAAAAACCCACTACACATGCTACATCTACCCCACTTGAAGTACTCTTTGGTATCTTGTATAAGCTCATATGGTATATAATCAATATAACATGTTGAAAATTTATTTCTTTTAACTGCCAATGCTTCATCCAGATATTTTAAATTAGTGTATCCCATTCGCTCTATACAAAAATTTATCCAAGAAAAATATTCACTCTTAAATGGATTAGAATCTATAACCTCTCGTAACATTATATATCTTGTCAAACAAAACAAATAATAACTAGCAGTATTTCTATTATCAAAATAGTACGGATTTTTGCTTCTATTGTCATTTATTATATCTCTGTACACATTTAATGTTTTATTATTCAACATAATATCATCAAATTCAACAATTTTATACACTGTTTTTTCTCTCAAATATTCTGGTCTTAACTTAAAAATCTGGTCGTAACTTTCACTATCACAATAAATTACTAAGTTATATGGTAAATTTAATGTCGATAACGCATGTGATAAATAGTATGATTTGTCTCTTTTACATATTTCTTCTGACGCATCAGGACACTTTGTTAGATTAAAATATGCTGTTACTAAGGTCCAATCTGAATTGTCATTTTTATGAAATTTATAATTTGGGTTGAATGTAAGTATACCTGTTCCAGACCAATGTCCTAAATGAGATATATCATACCTATATTGATATGGAATTTTATACCAAAAATTATCGCGCATTTGTTTAAAATACCAGATGTCATCACAAACAACAAAACCATCATAATTATTCTCTTTTAAAAATAAGTAAAAGTCATATTCCATGAATCCATTATGGGGATCAACATCTAGAAATATAAACGCACTAGATAATATAATTTCTTTCCATTTTTCTCTAGTTTGATAATCAGTCATGATATCACCTATGATAAATTTAATATTATCAACTTGTTTTTTTTCTTGCGAAACTTTGTCTATAATATCAAATGTGTATATAATATTATTTTTATTATACGACAAAGCAATCGCAGATTCACCGACATGCGTCCCTATTTCAATTATATGCTTACCATTAAACAATGAAGATAAATATGCTAATAAAATGTAATGCTGGTCTCCAGGACTTTTATAAACATCATCGCACATATTTATATGGGGGAATTCTTTTCTTAAATCGATTTTATTAACTAGGTCTAGCTGTAATAAATTTATAAAATCCATTTTATATATTTTATTTAATCATGTATTTATATCTTAAAAACAATAAATTATTTAATCAAAATAAATTATTAAATGAAAATAAATTATATAATGAAAATAAATTATGTAATGAAAATAAATTATGTAATGAAAATAAATTATGTAATGAAAATAAATTATGTAATGAAAATAAGATTATGTAATGAAAATAAGATTATGTAATGAAAATAAGATTATGCTTAGAATATTTTAGAAAAAATAAATTATTTCAAAAAATAATAAGTTAAAAACACATTTAATTTATATTTTAATTCACTAAAGATGTTTACGATTAATTATCAGAAAAGGAAAAATATTGAATTATTTAAGCATTTTGAAGAGCCAACATCACTTTTTCTCTCAAAAACTCAGAACTATATACCTATTTACACGAAATTTTTCAATTTGAATGATACAAATTACAATAGTATTAATCTGAATAATAAATGGTTTATTTCAAATATACATACTGAAGGAGAAATAGAAGATAATCCGAATCTTTTTATGTGTAGAATTAAAAATGTCGACAATAATAAAGTCAAGGATAGAGAGGTCTTTTTTAAAATGGCACCTTTATTAGATCCATATAAGTATATGATTGGTAAATATGACATAGCAAATCCAAAATTATTTAATTTACCACAATTAAATTCTAGTCTAGAAGATTGTAATCCTAAATTCATCGATGTAAATAATTCAGCTTATGTGGACGGTTTATTTTTATTTTTATCTAGTCAATTGAGACATTCATTTAAATTCATACATGGTGTAGACTATTATGGTTCTTTTTTGGCAATAAAAAATGATTTTAAAATAAATGTTTTTGATGATATTGATTATCTAAATAATTCAGATTTTTTTAATAAAAACAAGAATATTCTATTTACAATAGATGAATACGACCACTTATTTCAACAAGACCAAACAAAGTTGAAACCATTAACAATAGGTAATAATATAAGTTTAAAATCAATTACATCCGTTAATAATGAAATTTTTGAAAATGTATTTGAAAATACCATGAATTTAGATGATCTTAAAGACATGTCGCTTGATTTAATTGATATAACAAATTCAAATATGTTAACAGAACAACAGGTTACACTTAAATCAAACTCAACGTGTTCTTCAAGATCATCTCATACAAACGATGATGACCTAGATGATTGTGAAAATTGTTATCAAGATAATGAAATTTTAGATTCTGGATCTGAAAAATATGAAGATATAAAAAGTGATGGTAGTGACAAAAAATCTAAAAATAGCGGAGATAAGTTAGATGAAACAGAGGAAGAAGATTGGGACGAAGAAGATGAAAGAATTAACGTTACAATTCCAAAATTTCCAGTTCAAGTAATAGGAATGGAATACTGTGAAAATACTTTTGATGATTTAATACTGAATAATGAATTAACAGAAGATGAATGGTTGTCCGCTTTTATGCAAATAATTATGATTCTTATTACATATCAAAAAGCATTTAACTTCACACATAATGATTTACATACAAATAATGTAATGTATAACGAAACCGATAAGAAATATTTATATTATTGTTATAAGAAAAAATATTATAAGGTGCCAACATTTGGGAGATTATTTAAGATAATAGATTTTGGTCGTAGTATTTTTAAATTTGACGGAAAAGTATTTTGTAGTGATAGTTTTCAAATTGGAGGAGATGCTGCTACCCAATATAATACAGAACCTTACTTTAATGAAAAGAAACCAAGATTAGAGCCAAATTTTAGTTTTGATTTATGTCGATTAGCTTGTTCGATTTTCGATTATGTCATTGATGATTTTGAAGAAATAAAGTTTTTAAACAAAACAATGGATCCTATTAAAAGTTTAATTGTCGAGTGGTGTTTAGATGATAACGGTGTTAATATGCTTTATAAAAATAATGGAGTAGAGAGATATCCTGATTTTAAATTGTATAAAATGATAGCAAGATGCGTCCATAATCATACCCCTCAGACACAATTGGAACGCCCTGAATTTGATAAATTTTCAAAATTTAATGGAGATATTAAGAATATGGATGAAGTTATGAATATAGATAAAATTCCGTCACATATTTGAAATTATTTTTTTAGTTTATAGTTATTTGTTGTAAAGTAATAATATATTTTATTAATAGTATATAATATATTATGGATAATTTTGGATTTATAATAATAAGACATGTTAACTCAGAAAAAACAAATAAATATTGGAATCATAATGTTAAATTATTAAGAACGTTATATCCTTTAACAAAAATCGTCATTATTGATGATAATAGTAATTATGATTTTGTAAAAGCAGAATTTGAATATAAAAATGTAGAAATTATTCAATCAGAATTTCCAGGACGAGGTGAATTATTGCCTTATCTTTATTATTTAAAGCACAAATTTTTCGCAAACGCAGTAATTATTCACGATAGTGTTTTTATACACAGAAGAATAAATTTCGAAAAATTGAATGGAATAGACGTTGTGCCGTTATGGTTTTTTTATTCGGATAAAGAAAACGTACAAAATACACAGAGAATAGCTTCTTATTTAAAAAACAACATGAGTATTAATAATAAACTTACAAAAGATTTGAATATTTTAGGGTTGAGAAGCGATGAATGGTTCGGTTGTTTTGGAGTTCAGTCATATATAAATTTAACATTTCTTCAACGAATCCAGGAAAAATATAATATTCTAAATTTAATAAAAGCAATAAGCTGTAGAGCGGATAGATGTTCTTTGGAGAGAATATTTGGTGCTATATTTTTTACAGAATCCCCCAAGATATTGTCAAAGAAGTCGTTGTTGGGTAACATCATGACATATCAACAATGGGGATATTCATTCGACCAATATATGATTGACTTAAAAAAAGGCACTATTCCTCGCTCGGTAATCAAAGTTTGGACGGGGCGCTAAAATTCACCTTTGAGCGAAGTGACTAACGTTAGCAAAAGGTAGAGCCAAAAAGTTGTAAATTAACTCCTATATTTTTTTGGATATATAAAATGGTTGTTGTAAATTATTTACACCCTTGAAGATGAACCGGGTGAAATTTATAAGAAGGCACCCTAAAGGGGTGCCGTTTTAAATCTTCACTGGTTTAATTTAACTATTATATAATTTGGCTCCACCTTTTCCAAAGGTGGATCTAAAATCCAGGATTATCAGTAAAAACTGGTGTAATAATTTTACTCGCACCACCTTTCATAGCTGGATTTACTTGATCGATTATGAAATTAGATATTATCACACTAAAATATACTAAAAAAGTATCTCTTATTAAAAGCTTAAGTGGTTTACTTTCTTTTTCAATATATCGCATTTCTAAAAATTTAACTACTAAAAATGTAATTGCTATTATTGTTGATGTTATAAATATATTTATTCCCATGTATTACTTTATTTAAGAACAATCTTATTTTTAATTTAACGCAATTTATTCTAAAATTTCAATTTCATCTATTAATAAGTCTGGCAATAAATCTAATTTTGGTTCTTCAATGTTATTAATATCTAAACTATCTAAAGTAAAATCTTGGTCTGAAATATTTAACTTAATATCGTTATCTTCATCTTCTAATTCTTGTTTTCTTCGTTCATTTCTTATCATACTTATTTCTTCTAATCTTTCAATATTCTTTGGTGCATTTATTTGAGATATACCATCCTCGTGTTTAATATAGTCTATATCATTAAAGCTTACACCACCACCACTGCTTTTCTGAGGTGTTTCTGAAACAGGAGCCATAATTGGTTCATGAGTCACTTCTTCTTTAACTTCTTCAATTACATCTTCTTCGACAGTTTCATCCATATAAGCTTTCAAAATAGCTTCAACTGGAATACTTTCTCTTAATGTATTTAATATACATTCTTGGACGATAATCTCTAATTCTCTGTAATTTTTTTGTATTATTAATGGTTCGATACCAATTTGAAATAGATATACATTTTTATATATTTTTCTAGCTACTGTAATGTAAACTTTATGAATGAAATCATCTAATTTTGGTATATTAATATCGATTTTTTTCTGTTTTTGACCTACTCTCATAGTGGTTAAAACTTTAAGTTGAATAATATGGACGCATGTTACTAAATCTTCTAAATAATTACAGCCAGATTTTTCGCAAATTCTCTTTCTTTCATTTTCAACTATTTGTTGATTCCATTTGGGTATTCGAGATATTAAATTTTGAAATGTCATTAAATATTTATCCATTTCGTTATTGTCCTTACATAATTTGATCGATTCCTCAAGAATGGATTTATATCCATCGATGATTAAAGGAGTTAATATTGTAACTAACCTAGCTCCCCATTCATTTTTAGACTCATGAAGCGCGCTAACATTAAAGTCATCCATTTACATAAAACTTATATTTTCTAAACATAATTCTGAACTTAAAAATATAAAATTCAATATAAATAAAATTAATAATTTTTCACTCCTAAATTCCCTCCTTACTCGATTAAAACAAACTAATAATTCATAACGCTTTTCAATTGAAATTAAATTTTCAAGGAATTTTGGATTCTCTAATAGTGTTAAAATATCTAACCCACTATATCCTTTCTCATAAAACCTTGTACATAAAATCATTAAATCATGTATGGTTATTTTGTTGTTGATTTTAATTAATTCTTTTGATAAGGCATAATATTTTTGTGATTTTATATCTTTCATATTGAATACTTCGTTCAAGTTATATTTATATAAGTTTACAGTTTGGCTGTTAACCACTGGTTCAGGTACATAAATTTCACAAAATCGAGATATAATTGGTTTCATTAAACTGTATTTATCTTCAGCAACAATAAAAAAACGGGTATTATGGCTAAATAATTCAATACATCTACGCAGAGCAGATTGAGCGTCCATTGTTAACTTATCCGCATTTAATAATATGATGCTTTTAAAGTTATTGCCTCCATTGCAGTTTATATGTGTTTTTGCGAAAAATTTAAGCTCTTCTCTTATGAATTTAATGCCTTTGCCATGCGAACAATTAACGTACATAACAAATGATTTTATTCTATCTCTATCATTATCATAAATTTTATGGATGAATTCATTGACAATAGATCGTTTTCCACTACCACTTGGTCCATGAAATATTATATTAGGTATCTTATGGATTTCGTGAAAATAATCTAACTTTTCTTTTATATTTTGATGAATATATAATGACATTGAGTTACTATAATTTACAACGTGTTTTTATATACAAATATAACGTATTAATTTATTTACTTTTATTAGCAACAACAAATGAATTTTATTAGCAATGATATTTATGATATTTATGATATTTCTCTATAACCGATAAATAATTATAGAGAAATATAAAATAAAATTAAAAAATAAAATTAAAAAATAAAATTAAAAAATAAATTTTACACAGAACTAGTTAATGAATGAGTATAAGGATTTGATTTAAAAGCACTTAAAATATTACCATCCATTCGATCACATTCAATGGATTGATTATTGTGTTGTGGAACATTTATAGCTCCATACGTTTTTATGCTTGGTGGAAGTGATGTTAATTTTGAATAAGCTGGATTTACTCTTCCAGAAAATCTATCACAATCGTCTCTGCAGTGAATATTCATTTGTTGATTAAATATTTGTGTTCCTCCTGGATTTGGTCTATTCATTATTGTTTGTGATTTTATATCATTATTATGTTGTCTATATGCGGCATCATAATTCATATCACCATAACCAGTAGCATACCCTCCAGCAGCAGTATAATATTCACAACTTGTAGTGTCTCTTTGTGTTAGATCTGGAGCTGTATAGTTGTTAACATAAATACCATCTTTTTGATTATTAATATTAAATGTGGGTGCGTAAAGGGTTGTTTCTTTCACAGTTGTTGGCGTAGTATCTTGAGGATTATATACTGGACCCTTAGAAACAGAACTCGCACCTTCACCATAAACTCTCACACTATTAATCGTTTCATCTTTTCTAGTTGGTCTTAAAATATCCATTAAAGGAGCGATTACAGCACCAATCGCGCCACCAAAACCGCTTCTCATTGTGTCTGGTTGTTTAATAGTTGAACGATGATTTTCATAATTAGTGTGACTACGTAAACATGCCTCTTTATCCATATGGCCTCCTCTACCTACTGCTGTAGAATGGTTCACACCTCCTGCCAATACTTCGTGACGTTTAGACGGTTCATAATTCTGAGGGGCGGTTGTAGCTTTTACATCTATTGCGCCGGCTGGACCCATATAATCAACTGGAATATCATTTCTTCTTACGATACCCATCTCTTGAATTGGTCGTAAAGTTTCACCTTTAGACGCACCAGTAGTTGTTAGCCATCGGTCTTGAGTATTGATAAAAAATGTGTCTGGTCTTTGTTTTTCGACACGACCTAACATCTGAGTTGTTGCGGCTGTTTTTATGAACGAATCCGCTGGACCTTCATGGCCTAATAATTGATATTCCAATTTAGGGTTTGTGTCGACTCTTAGTTCATCCACTGTTTTTGGTAACCATTTGTCTCTAGCTTCCATACCCGAATTGTAACCATTCGAACCATTTATACTATAACCTTTGTCTAAACCAGGACCCACCATAATGGTGTCAAATGGTTTAACATTATTATTTTTCATTCCTGGATTCACGCGTGACTGATAAAAATCACTCTGGTTTGGCATACCGTACGCCCACTGCATATTTTCCTCTGGTTTAAATAATGGTGCTTGTTCTATTTTCTTTATTGTCTGAGAACCAGACCCCATCATATTATCTAAAACAGTTTCAGCAATATTAATGTCATATGCTCTACCTTTAACTTTACCACCATTAAAAGGAATCATGTTGTTATGTTTAAACTGATTGGAATCTAAATAATTGCCAGTGAGAGAATATATTTGCTGTGGGTTCTGTCCGACTGCTATACCTTGTCTCTCTTTTTGTTGATATAAATTTTGATTAAAATATTTATCTGTTGCCGTGTTTGGATTTGGATAATTTTCAACTGTATCGACTAATTGATTTATATTTGAGACAGGATAATTTTGTGGGGGAATATTTGTGTTTGGTAAATAATTACCATGAATTTCGCTTTGTTTTCTGGCTAAATTTGTTCTAGTTCCCATATTCACATAATTTTCTTGAGCTGACTTTCTTATTTCTTTTTTAGTGCAATCTTCATTTTTTTGATTTGATATTACATACATACCACCTAATGCTATTAATGGGACAGCTATTTCCATATTTATATATATAGAGTATTATATTTTAATTCATATATAATAATCTAAAAAGATAGAAAATACATAATTTTAAATTTGTCTTATATTTTCATCCGAGTTCGTTTCCATATATGTACCAACATAACCACCTCTAATCAGACTATAACTGCTTGGCAACATATTTTTTGTCTCATCTAAAACACAATCCCTCTTTGGTGTGAAGTAATCTTTTTCTAAAATTCTTGTACTCAAATTGTTTTGAAAAGGAATCGCAACATTTACTTGTGGATTTAAAAAAGGATATGACGTATCTGTTTGTGCTAAATCTCTATACCACCATGCTGGATTAGTAGCTCTGGATTGTTCCGTTGTTAATGCCGAACAAGTAGGATATTGAATAGCTTCATTTGGCACGTTGTATTTTTGATACTCATCTTTTCCTAAACAATCCCTACTTAAATGTCTGTTTACACCTCTTAAATCACTTTCTAAATTTATTACATTTGTTCTCAAGTTCGCACCCCATTTTTGCGGAATAATTTGTGGATCCTCCATATAACAAGGTTTATCTCCATTACCTGGAACATTTAATATCCATCTACCTGGGTCTGTAGATTGTTGTAATGATTTTTTTGTTCTACAATTATCATATTTAAATCTTGTGAAAGCCATATTATAATTATATAATATATTTTTATAAT
>Ga0194118_10006748_pt1 | contig 11308 bp, 6 predicted proteins | sample TA2MahsurfametaG_2_FD_148662 | JGI IMG/M metagenome (GOLD analysis project Ga0194118, IMG submission 148662) | Freshwater microbial communities from Lake Tanganyika, Tanzania - TA2015013 Mahale N5 surface | ecosystem: Environmental > Aquatic > Freshwater > Lake | place: Tanzania: Lake Tanganyika...
CGAGGACCGCGCCGGGAGCGAACGACTCGAGGACCATCCGCACGCCGCGGGCGTTCGGCGCCTTCTCGGCGTGGACGACGAAGCCGCCCGGGAAGGTCTTGTCGCTCCCCTGCCGCGGCACCGGACCGACCGCGAGCACCGCCTTCGGATCGATCGAGCGCACCCACTTCGCGAGGAGGTAGGCGTCCTCGCAGGTCAGCATCGGGCTCACCATGAGCCCCGTCGAGCCCTCGCCCTTCGCCTTCGCGGCGTCGGCGAGGAGCGAGTTCGCGCGGCGGGAGGCGGTCGCATACGCGGTCGGCGCCTGCTCCGGCTCGAAGGGATCGACGCCCCGCACCCGGGGCATGGTCAGGCGGTCCTCCCGGTGGACGAACTTCCAGCCGTAGCGGACCTCGTCGGTGATCCACCACTTGTTGACCTCGAGGTTCGTCCGCGGCTTGAGCCGGTAGACGCGGTCCTCGTGGTGCTCGATCCAGAGGTTGTCGCCGCTCGCGGTGATGCCGTCGATCGACGGGGTCTTGTCGAGGAACCACACCCGCTGCTGGAAGAGGAAGTCCTTGTCGAGGAGCGCGCCCACCGGGCAGAGGTCCGCCACGTTGCCGGAGAGCTCGTTGTCGAGCGCCCGACCCGGGAAGACGTCGATCTGCTCCATCGCCCCGCGACCATCGACGATCAGCTCGGCGGTGCCGGTCACCTCGCGGGTGAACCGCACGCAGCGGGTGCACATGATGCAGCGGTCGGAGTAGAGAAGGATGTGCGGGCCCACGTCCTTCTTGGGCTGCTTGATCTTCGACTCCTCGAAGCGGCTGTGACCGCGACCGTACTGATAGGAGTAGTCCTGCAGGTGGCACTCGCCCGCCTTGTCGCAGACCGGGCAGTCGACCGGGTGGTTGATCAGCAGGTACTCCATCACCGACTTCTGGTTGGCGATCGCCTTCGGGCTGTCGGTGTGGACGACCATCCCTTCCGCCGCGTGCTGCTGGCAGGTCGGGACGAGCTTCGGGATCTGCTGGAGCTCGCCGGTCTTCGGGTTCTTCTGCCAGACCTCCGCGAGGCAGATCCGGCAGCTCGCCACCACCGCGAGTCCCGGGTGGTAGCAGTAGTGCGGGATCTCGAACTCCGCGTCGAGGGCGGCCTGAAGGATGCTCTGGCCGGGGGTGAACTGCACTTCCTTGCCGTTGATCGTCAGGGTGGGCATGGCGTCGGCGGGGGTCCGGGGGACCAGACCGGGCGGTCCGGGGCGAGGAGCGGGCAGTGTAGTCGGGGGGCAGAGTCGGGCAGGTGCAGAAGGTCCCCAGCGCGGACCGGGGCAACAACGACGCCAGCGGGAGGTTGCACCGAAGCGACTCATCAACCCTTCGACGCGCCGACCTCCGTCACCACCCCCGATCCGACGAACGCCAACCGCATCGCGATCGACGCGGGCTCGAGCCGGAACTGCTTGGCGATCTCGCCTCGATAGCCGAGCAGCTGCCCGCGATAGAAGTCGACCTTGGCGACGAGAGCCTCCTCGGTCGGCATGCCCCCGTCGAAGCCATCGGTCTTGAAGTCGAGGATCTCCGCGCGGCGCCACGCTCCCGGCTCCCCCACGGCGACGAGCCGGTCGATGATCCCCTGCCGCACCGCGCCCCCATCGACCGAGACGAAGGGACGTTCGCGCCACACGCTTGCCGGCCCGTCCTCGGGACGGACAAGACAGGCTGCGATCGCCGGCTTCGCAAGCATCTCGCGGAACTCCGCGACCCGCGCGGCCCGCCATGCCGTCTCGCGCCGCGGCACTGCCCGACGGATCGCCCGATCGAGTTCTCCGTCCTCCGGAACGCCGTCCTCGAGGAAGCCGATCGCCTCGAAGAGCGCGTGGATCGCGGTGCCGCGCTCGGCGGCGTCGCCACCTGCGATCGAGATCGCCTCGGCGAGCTCCTTCTCCTCGTGCGAGGAGGGCGGACGATCCCGGCGGGTCCGCACGGTCAAGGACCGGCGGAAGGAGATCGACCGCTCGACGTGCGTGGGGCGTGACGAGGATGAGGATGAGGATGAGGATGAGGACGACCCCGCCGATGCGGAAGCCGCGACGGACGCGCGTGGCGACGCCGACGACTCCGTGGCTCGAGGCGAAGGCGAGCCCGCGACCGCCACGGCGACCCCAGCCTTCCCCGCCTCGCTCGCGCCCGCCTCCATCGCCTCCTCGAGCCATGCTCCGTCGCCCGACCGCCAGACGACGCCGCTCGCCGGAGCGCCAGGCGTGGCAAGCGCCTCGCGGATCACGCCGGCTGCGGTCGCGGGGCGCTTCTCCTCCTTCGGCTTCGGGGCGTCCACGAGCATGAAGAGCCGGTCCCGGGCGCGGGTCAGCGCGACGTAGAGGAGGCAGAGCGACTCGCGGACCTGTCGTGCGTCGCTCGCCTCGCGCACCGCGGCGAGCGCGGGCACGTGCTCGAGGCCTCTTAGGCGCCGGACGATCCGCCGGATGCGACCGTCCTCGTCCCTCGCGACGATCACCCCCTTCGATGGCTTGAGCCGCACGTCGAGCTCCGGGCAGATCACCGAGTCGAACTCGAGTCCCTTCGCCTGATGGACGTTGAGGACGGTCACGAGCGAAGCGGCGCCCTCGCCGACCCGCACCGCGTCGGCGGCGTCCACCAGCTCGATCGGTCGCGTCCAGCCCCTCGCGTCGATCGCGTCCGCTGCCTCAAGCAGGCGACCCCAGCGGCGACGGTCCCCCTCGCCGAGGGCTGGCTCGACCGCGGCGCGAAGCTCCTCCAGCACCGCCGCCGCGCCCAACTCGAGGAGCCTCGCCCGGAACCGCGTCGCGACGGCGAGGCGATCCTCGCGCGACGACCGCACGCCGAGACCCACCGCCGCGCCGAGCGGGCTCGACGCGACATGAAACGCCGCGATCGAGTGATCCGGCTGATCGCACAGGCGGAGGAACTCGAGCGCTGCGCTCGCCGCCGCCGAGTCGCGGATCGAGCCGCCGCCCCAGCCGGTCGCGTCGATCCCGGACGACCGAAGCGCCGCGAGCGTCGCCGCGACGGTGCGGTTTCGTCGCACCACGATCCCGATCGACGCGTCGGGCAAGCGACCGCGGAGCGCACGGACCAGCTCGACGACCCGCCGCGTCTTCGGCGAGGGCGCGAGCGAGTCCTCCTCGTCATCCTCCGAGGGATCATCGCCCTCGCGCGGCACGAGATGGAGCTCCGCGAGCCCCGCCTGCTCGCGCTTCGCCCGATGCGTCTCGAACACGCCTGCCCACCACCGCGCCGCGGTCGGCGAGGCTTCCAGCGCCGGGTCGCTCGTGCCGATCGAGCCGAGGACCGCGTTCACCGCCTCGAGCACCTGCGGCGTCGAGCGATAGGAGTCCTCCAGCGACTCCGGCTTGAACGCGACGCTGCCGCGAGCCCCCTGAGCGGCGGCGAGGCGGTCGCCGAGATGCTCGAGGATCTCCGGCTCCGCGCCGCGCCAGCCGTAGATCGACTGCTTGAGGTCGCCCACCGCGAGGAAGGTCCGCGAGGCGTCGCCCCGGGCGACGATCTCCGACGCGATCGGTCGCAGCGCCGCCCACTGCGCGAGGCTCGTGTCCTGGAACTCGTCGAGGAGGAGGTGATCGACGCGGGCGTCGAGCCGCGCGAGCAGCTCGCCGAGAGGCGAGCTTCCGACCGGTGGTCCAGGCTGCGCCTCACGCCGCCGTCCGAGATGCCTTCCGACGAGCCGCGTCACCTCGGCGAAGGTCGTCGCCCCGCGCCGCTCGAGAAGCCGCCGCCTCTCGTCGCGCACCGCCAGCGCGAGCCTTGCCGAGGCGGTCGTGCGCCAGAGCGCGATCCGCTCCACCTCCCACCGCGCCCGCGCGACGATCGGCGAGAGGAGGGCGATCGCCTCCGCCGGCAGCGGCTTCGAGTAGTAGGTGCCGCCCTTGCTCGCGACCGCGCCGGTGAGTCCCCCGTCGAGCCATCCGACCCACGCCTCGAGCGGGATCGACGACGGATCACGCTCGCCGAAGGAGCGGAGGTCCGCCGCGGTCTTGCGAAGAGCGTTCGCGGTCCGCGTGCCGCCCTGCGCCTTCTCCTGCTCGATCGCCGGGGCGATCGCCTCGAGCGCCGCGGCGGTCGCCGCCGCCGCGATCTCCGCCGGCGGCTTCGGCAGCGTCCACGTCCACGCCTCCTCCGGCGCCTCCTCCGCGAGGCGGGCAAGCTCGTCGGTCGCGCGGCGGACGAGCTCGCCCACCGCGCGACCCGGGTTCCCCTCGGTCAGCGCCTCGAGGGTCGCGAGGAACGCCTCCGGATCCTCGGCGTCGAGCGACTCGATCACGCCCTCGACCGCCGCCGCCTCGAGGAGCGCCTCGCCATGCTCGTCGAGGGGCTCGAGCGGCCAAGGAAGCCCGAGCTCGATCGCGCTCGCGCCCGCGACGGCGAAGAAGAAGCTGTCGATCGTCCGCGCCTCGAGACGGTCGAGGTCGTCGAGGAGCCGGCGGAGCGCCGCCGCGGAGCGCTCCGGCGTCGCGTCGGAGGGCGCGAGCTCTCCGGAGGCGAGCAGTCCCTCGATCTCCTTCCTGCCCTCCGGCGTCGAGGCGCGGACCGCCGTCGCGAGGCGCCGCAGGATCCGTCCGCGGATCTCCCCCGCCGCGGCGCGGGTGAAGGTGGTCGCGAGGATCGAGCGCGGATCGACCTCGCGCCCGCCCAGAAGGATCGCGAGGTAGCGCGTGGTGAGCGCGAAGGTCTTCCCGCTTCCCGCGGAGGCGAGGATCCGCCGGCAGGGCACGAGGCGGCTCATGCGTCCTCTCCTCCGAGCTCGGCGCCGAAGAGCACCGTCTCGCCGCAGAGCAGGGAGAACTCGTCCTGTCGCGCGGGCGGCGGAGCACGGTCGAACTCGCGGCGGCGGATCGCCCGCACCACCTCCCTCGCCCGCTCGATCGCGTCGGCGAAGATCCCCTCGTCCCACGCGGCGATCGTCCGGATCGCCACGTCGCCCGGGGCGCCCGCGAGCGTGACGTGCCCCACCTCGATCGAGGACTCCGCGGCGCCGAGCGGCCCCGCGAGGAGGTGCCGGTAGAGCGGCAGCTGCAGGTCGATCCAGCGCGGCGCCGCCCGCGGACCGGCGCGGTGCGCCCGCTCGGGCGTCGTCGCCTTGTCGCCGGTCTTGTAGTCGAGGATGCGGTAGCGCCCGGAGTCGAGGTTCCGGTCGATCCGGTCGAGGCGACCCGTGATGCGCTGCGGCGCCTCGCCCGGCGCCATCACGAGCGGCTCGTCGAACTCGCGCTCGACGTCGATCGTCCGCCAGCCTGCGCGGCGCGATTGCGCCTCCTTCGCCGCGAACGCGCCGAGCCGCCGCCGCAGCGAGCGGAGCTGCACCCGCACGCTCGCCGGAGGACGTGGTCCGAAGGAGCGTCGGGCGACCTCGGCGAGGATCGACTCGAGGCGATCGCGGAGGCGGAACTCGTCGCACTCGCCGCGGAAGGTCGCATCGCGTCCGAGCTGCTCGAACACTCCGTGGGCGAGCGTGCCGAAGCGGAGGGCGTCGAGTTCTCCCGCCCCCTCCGACGCCTCCTTGAGACGCTCGACGTGCCGCAGATAGAAGCGGTAGGGATCGAGCAGGTAGGTGCGGATCGCGGTCGGCGAGAGCTGCTCGGGAAGCGGTCGCGTCGGATCCGGCGCGGGCGGCGCGAACGCCGCGGAGCCGCCGCCGAGCGACCGCCGGAGCGTCGGAGCCGGATCGCCCGTCGCCGCGAGCACCCGCTCGGCGAGCGACTCGCCCTCGCCGCCGAGAAGCAACCGACTCGGAAGCTGCTCGCTGCCGTCGGGCGCCCGCCGCGGGACGATCACCGCGAGGTGCGTGCACCGCGCGGCGATCGTCGCGAGCACCGCCGCGTCGCGGGCGTGCCGCGCGAGCGAGGTCGGAAGCCCAAGGGTCCGCCGCAGCGACTCGGGAAGCAGGGTCTCGCCCCCGCCGGCGCCCGGAACGACGCCGTCGTGAAGTCCGACCACGACGAGCCTCGGCGCGAGGTCGGCGGCGAGCTCGAGCCAGCCGAGACCCTCGACCGCGTCGCCCTCGACGGTGGTCGCGCGACGCTCCCGGCGAAGCATCTCGTTCAGGCGATCGAGGAAGGTCTCCGCGGCGATCGGCGATTCGATCGCCGGATCGACCGCCGCGATCGAGCGGAGCACGCGGGCAACCGCGGCAAGGTCGTCGCGGAGCCGGTCACCCTCGCCGCGGAGCTCGCGCGATCCGCGGTCGACCGCCTCCGCGACCTCGCGGAGCCACGACGCGACCTCCGTCGCCCAGGCGGCGGAGGGACGCCTCGCGGAACTCCACCGCTCGACGAGGGTGCGAAGTCGATCGATCGCGCCCGCGGTCGAGCGCCTCGCCTCCTCGCGGAGCGCCGGTCGGCGTCCCTCCTCGGCGGCGCGGCAGCCCTCGGCGAGCTGCTCGAGCGAGCGCGGCATGCGGAGCGCGATGACCTCCGTCGCCGTCGCGGAGAGGTCCGCCCCGCCGCCGAGCCAGGCGGCGAGGTGCGTATGGCGGAGCACCGCCGCCGCGAGCGCAGCGCTCGGGGCACCGACGAGGCGGGTCATCGACTCGATCGCCCGCCCCGGAGAGGAGGATGCGAGCGACTCGCCCTCGGCGAGGTGGAGCGTCATGCCCGCGCGACGCGCGACCCGCGCGAGCGGCGCCGCGAGCACGGGGTCCGCGATGCCGACCGCGACCTCGTCGATCGATGCCTCGCGGCTCCAGACCTCGAGGCGATCGAGCATCGCCTCCGCGGCGTCGGCGACGGTCGCGGTCATCGTGACCGCCTCGATGGGGAGATCGATCGCCCGCCCGATCCACCGCTCGGCGACCACCGCGCCGAGCGCGTCGAAGTCATCCGCCCGCTCGGCGGGCGCCGCGACGAGGACGACCGCGCTAGATCGCTCGAGGAGCCGACGCTGCCAGCCGGTCCACTCGAGGACCCCCGCCGCGACGACCCGCCGCGGGGAGACCGTGCCGGCGGCGACCGCGTGGGCAAGGAGCGCGTCCGGGTCCGCGAGTCCCGCCTTCGCGAGGCGTTCGGCGACGCGGGCGTCGAGGCGGAGGATCGCCTCCCAGCGCGGTCGCTCCGCGGGCGACGCCGCGTCGAGGATCGCGCGGGGCGAGACCTGCTCGAGCCGAAGCTCGGCGACCACCCGCACGAGTCGCCCGGCGAGGGACCACGCGAGCGCGTCGCGGTCGCCCGCCGCGGCGCCGACGAGGGGCGCCGCGAGGTCCTTGGGCGCCGCGAGCAGCTCGCTCGCCCACGCCGAGCGCAGCTCCCACTCGCTCGCGGGCGCTCGCCCCTCGACCTGATCGACCATCGCGTCCTGCACGAGCCTCGCGAGTCGTCCGGGCGTCGCGACCTCGGGCGGTCGGAACGCGGCGCCGCGGCGCTGCGCGTCCTCGGCGAGCCGCCGCAGGAACTCCCGACCTGCCCGAGCGCCGCTGAAGATCCACAGTTGATCGGACGCATCGACCTCGCCGCCGACGACCTCGGCGCGGGCGAGGAACCACTCCGCCGCGAGGAGCGGGATCGGGCGGTCCCAGCCGAGCAGGTGCCGCGTCACGCCGCGCGGCGCAACGCCGCCGGAGTCCCCCCGCGGGAACGCATCGACGGGTCGATCAGGGGTTCGGTCCTTCGAACCAGCCACGGGCGGACGGTAGCACGCCAAGTCCGCGCCGGAGGCGCGGGCGATGACGACGCCCCGTCAGCGTCGCGCGGGCAAGCGACGAAGGACTTGGCTCGATGAGGTCCTCAGTCCGCCGGCGCCGTGACGAGGTCGAGGATCGCCTCGCCGTCCCCGACCTCCGCGTCGAGGAGCGAGACCCTCCGACCATCGCCGAGGTCGATCTCGCCCGGAATCGTGAGTCCCTCGAGGACCTCCGCGAACGCCGCGTGCTCCTCGCGACCGCCGGTCACGCGGTCGAGGACCGCGTTCCTAATCCCGGCGTCGGGCCAGGGCAGGCGGAGGCGACCGAACCCCGCCGAGGTCCAGCGGAGCGTGACCGAGCCATCCTCCTTCGAGGCGACCGGCGCCGCCTCGAGGACCGCGACGCTGCCGAGGTCCTTGAGCTCGACCGCGAGGCTCACCCGCCCGTGGGCGAGCCGGACCTGCACGCGACCAACCGACTCCGGCCAGGCGCCTCGGTGCTCGACCCACGGCCGCAGGCGCTCGGCGAGCCAGAGGTTGAGGTCCTCCTCGCGCACGCGGAGCGACCAGGTCGGCTGCTCGGCGCGGATCCGCGAGAACTCCTCGGCGAGCCGACGCTCGACCGTCCAGCCTCGCTCGCGCGATGCCTCGTCCGAGGCGGGCGGCTTGAACCACGCCGGAGGCGTGCGCGCCGACCAGAACCCCGCGGCGATGCCGACCGCAAGCAGCACCACGACGAGGAGAAGGACGAGCCGACCGAGGCGCCTCATGACGCCTCCTGACCCCGGCGCGACGACTCAGGCATGACCGCGACCGCCCGGCGAGAGGCGGGCGAGCGCCGCCTTCGCCATCGCGCCGATGATCGCGACGACGACGAGCATCGAGACCACGCCGACCGCGAGGATCCAGCCGCGCCCCGGCTCCTGGAGGAATCCCTGGATGTCCGCGGCGCCCGTCGCCGCCGCCGAGTGCGCGAGCCACACCGCGAGCGCCGTCCTCGGGGTCATCCCGATCACGGTGCCGAGGATGAACGGCGCAAATCGCACGCCGGTCGCCGCCATCACGAGGTTCGAGAGGGCAAACGGAGAGTTCGGCGGCATCCGGAGGAGCGCGACGACGAGCACCGTCCGCCCGAAGCCGTGCCCGATCAGCGACTCGCGGATCACCGACGCGCGGGGATGACGGGCGATCGCCGTCTCGAGGCTCTGCTTCGCGACGAGCCGCGTGATCAGGAAGCCGATCACCGCGCCGCCCGCGAAGCCCCCCAGCGCCGCGGGCACGCCCGCGGCGAGCCCGAAGACCCAGCCGCCGAGGATCGACTGCGCGTAGGTCGGCAGCAGCCCGAAGCCCGCGGAGAGCGCGAAGAGCCCGACGTAGATCCAGATCCCCTCGCCCGGATGTGAGGCGAGCCACTCGCTGATCGGTCCGATCCGCGCGAGCAGCCAGAAGCCGAGGAGCGCCGGGAGCGCGGTCCATGCAGCGCCGAGGATCCAGGTTCCGGCGAGACCCTTCCGCTCGATCGCCACCGGATCAGGCAGCGTCGGGGCGGGCTCGGTCGGCGAGGAGGTTCCCACGCGGATCTCCCGCCGCGAGGCGGCGCAGGGCGTCCGGGCGGATCACTCGAGCGCGGCGGCGCCGCCGACGATCTCGGTGAGCTCGGTCGTGATGCGGGTCTGGCGGGCGCGGTTGTAGTCGCGCTTGAGCGTCCGACCGAGACCGGCGGCGTTGTCGGTCGCCGCCTTCATCGCGACCATCCGCATGACCTGCTCGCTCACGACGGCGTCATTGAACGCCTGGAAGAGCGAGACCGAGACGGTCTTCGGGAGGATCGCGTCGAGGAGCGTCGGAGCGTCGGGACTGAACTCGTAGACGGTCGCCCCCCCGCCGCTCGCCGCGGACTTCGACTCCGTCGCCGCAGGCGGCTCGAGCGGCAGCAGCGTCATGACCTCGGGCACCTGTCGGCTGTTCGAGACGAACCGCATGTAGACCACGCGGACCGCGTCGCACGTGCCCTCGGTGAACTCCCGCATGTAGGTCTTCGCGAGCTCATTGACCGCCAAGTAGGTCGGCTTGTCGCCGATCTGGTGCCTCGCCGCGACCTCGACCCGGGCGAACTTGAAGAAGAGGCTCGCCTTGCGTCCGGCGGTCTCGACCCGCAGGGTGTTGCCGGCACCCGTCGAGCGGCGGATCGCCGAGATCGCCTGCTTCAGGACGTTGCCGTTGTAGGCGCCGCAGAGACCGCGGTCGGAGGAGATGACGAGGAACACCTCGCGCTTCGCGCCGGCGGGCTCCGGTCGCATCAGCGGATGGGTGAACTCCCCCGCCGAGGCGGCAAGGCGTCCGCTCATGTCGCGGATGCGGTCGGTGTAGGGGCGGGTCGCCTTCGCGCGCTGGAGCGCCGCGGTGAACCGCGCCGTCGCGATCATCTGCATGGTCTTCGTGATCCGCTGGATGGTGCGGACCGCGACCATGCGCTTCTTGATGGTCCTGATCTGACCCATGGGGCGGGGAGTGTAGCAATCACCACGCCCCGGCACGCCCCCCAGAACCGGCGCCAGACCCGTCGCCAGACTCGTCGCCAGACTCGTCGCCAGCCCAAGGCGAGAGCCGTCCCGCCGTCACTCCCGACGACCGCCGAGGACCATGCCGTCGAAGCCGAGCGACATGCCCGCGGGAAGGCGGGCGTCGGTCGCGGCGTGAGGCAGGTCGTGGGTCATGTGGATGAAGACCGTACGTCGCGCCGCGATCTCCCCCGCCGCGGCGACCGCCTCGTCGAAGGTGAAGTGCGTCGGATGCCGGCGGTCCCGCAACAGGTCGAGGACGAGGGTGTCGATTCCCGCGAGCAGCCGCCACGACTCGGGCGGGATCGCCGAGCAGTCGGTGCAGTAGGCGAGCGGAAGCGGTCCCGGCTGCTCGCGGGCGATCGCCCCGCCGCGGTCGAGCGCCTCGATGCGGAAGCCGAGGATCGGCAGCCGACCGTGCAAGAGCGGCACCGGCGTGAAGCGGAGCCCGCACAGGTCAAACGGCCGGCGGCGGTCGATCGGTCGCGCGACGAGGTCGGCGACGAAGGACTCGTTGACGTTCGACTGCCGCTCGAAGACGTGCCGGTAGACCCGCCGGAGGCTCGCGAGGACCTCCGGCTCGGCGAAGATCTCGATCGAGCGGCCCATCAGGACGTTGTAGCGCCGGACCTCGTCGAGACCCCAGACGTGATCGACATGGTCGTGCGTCACCACGATGCCGTCGCATCGCCCGAGCTGGTGCCGCAGCGCCTGCTCGCGATGGTCCGGCGGCACGTCGATCAGGATCACCCGCGGCTCGCCCGACTCGTCCACGAGGCGGAGGCAGGCGCCGCAGCGGAGCCGCTTGTCCCGGGGATCGTCGCTGCGGCAGGTCGCGCAGGCGCAGCCGATGACCGGCACGCCCGAGGAGGTCCCGGTCCCGAGGAGGAGGAGCTCGACCTCGCGGACGAGCGCCGCGGCGCCGGCGCCGACTTCGAGTCGAGGCGAGCCGGAGGTCATCCCACGACCGCCGGAGCGGGGCGATCGACCGACTCGATCGCCTCGACGAGCCGCGCCGCGGCGCCCTCGGGATCCTCCGCGGCGGTGATCGCCCGCCCGACCGCGAAGCCCCGCGCGCCCGCGGCGGCGGTCGCC
>Ga0194118_10006751_pt1 | contig 11306 bp, 13 predicted proteins | sample TA2MahsurfametaG_2_FD_148662 | JGI IMG/M metagenome (GOLD analysis project Ga0194118, IMG submission 148662) | Freshwater microbial communities from Lake Tanganyika, Tanzania - TA2015013 Mahale N5 surface | ecosystem: Environmental > Aquatic > Freshwater > Lake | place: Tanzania: Lake...
GAGGATGTGGATGGCAGGGTGACGGGGCCCGGGAACCCAAACGGCGTTATTGCCGCGGCCACCGCTGCGAGTGGGCACGCGTGCATCCTTCCAATGACTCGCAGACTTGTTGGTGACGCTTGGGTTCCGGCTGAGCCAGGCTGGGGGCTACTCGACGCCGCTACTCGGCAGCGTATTGATCCGGTCTTGCTGGTCACGGCTGAAGACATTGAGATGACGCCATGGGAATTGCACGATATGGCGGTGCAGATCGTTCGCGACTACCTTGCAGAACAGGGGTATCGGCTGATGTCCTGGCAGGGGAGCCCCGATGTTGATCCGTCGATCTGGTTCATCGGAAAATCAAAGCGTCCGGAGTGGGTGGTCGTGCGCTCGACATCGTTCCCTGCAAACCGTGCGGATCGCCCAGCGAACTGGAGCGCGATTGCTGCCCGATGTGCGAAGGTGAGTTCTATCGGGCATTTCGCATCTGTTGCGATGGCGAGCGCAGAGCAACCGTTCGAGTCTGATTCCGAAGCGGCCGTCCCCCTTTGGCGCGGTCATGCAATGCACGTGAATTTCGAGGGGCTTGAGTGATCGCCTGACTCACGCTCAGGCTAAATGTCTATGGCCATTGACGACGCTTATCGATACCCAGACAACCTCGACGACGAGATCGGCCGAGTGTTGCGAGAGATGCGCTCAATGCCAACCTGGACCGCTCGAAAATTTGAAGTCTTTGCCGAGTTTGAGCACCTCGCGCGAAAGAAAGGCTATTTGCACTTTACGGCTGATGTGCGCGACTACCGGCTATCTGGTAGCGGCAATAGTTGCCTGTATCAGGTGCCACTCAACCAGCGGGGTGCACTGAGCGTATTCGCCGGAAAGTTCATCCGGGTGGTGTGCGGTGGCAAGTCCAACCGGTACAGCGGGCGTCACTACTACGCGAAGCCCGTTTCGAGAAGGTGGTGGAGGCTTGTTGATCGACAGCCAGACAGCGAGAGCAACGATTTTGGCTCGGAGTAAGGTGACGATTCAGGTAACTTCCATGAAATCGAGCAATCGTCGGAAATGCGAGGGGAACGTTTTGTTGCCGCCCACCCCCCACCAGACCGCAACAGCGCCTCCGTGTGCCGCAACACTACGAGAGCCGCGTTAGACTTAGCCTCAAACTTCACCACCAATACACCACGCCTGACCGTTCTCGGTTGGGCGTTTTCATTTGCGCGAGGCCCGCGCCACGCGGGGTTCAGGCTCATTCTGCGTGTGCCACCGCCCTCCCGGCATCGGGCCGAACAGGGCGCAGTTCGATTCGGTATTGCTCTCTGTTCTCTCGAAACCTTCGCGAACCGTTTCGCCGTAGCACACGCAGACCCGTAATCGGATCAACATCTTGCACGTGTGTCGGATGAGGCAGTTGGAGAGCGGGGTTGGAGGAGCAAGGCATCATTTCGAACACTGGCGACTGTAGGCGAAGCCTCCAGACCCTGCGCTTACATCTACAGCCGAGTAGCACCCTTCCCAAGGTTGCACGCCTCACAGGACGTCCTGAGGTTCTCCGCTACATTGAGTCCTCCGGTGGACCAAGGCTGCAGGTGGTCGATGTGAAGTTTCACCTCCGGAGGCTTACGCCCGCAGTACTGGCATGTGAATCCACCTCGCCGCAAGACCTGAAACCTGAGGGCGTAGCCGGTCGTGCGCGTTCGCTTCCCCGGCTTAGTGTCGCCCTTCGGTAAATCTACTGTTCGGGTGGTCAGCCATGCATCTCGAAGCTCTAGGGTCTTCAACGGCACCCAACTTTCCCCACGGCTCCTTGCGCCCGGCAGTATCGGAGTATCGAGCCACCGCTCATCATCCAACCAGACAACGACAGCGCTGAATGCGGGGGGCAATGACTCCCAATAATCCTTCAGGCCGAATAGCTTCGACCCGGTCGTCATCTCGCGCAATCGATCGGGCGAACAAGCTTCGATCTGTCGAAAACCCTGAACGGTGGCCGCTGTGACGATCGGTCCGCTCGACCACTTCATCCAAACTGTGTCACCGATTGCAATCTTTCCCCAGGGCACTGGATGCCGAGTCTGATGAGCTTGAGTGCAGCCGACTGAGGTTTCGCCGTCGACACGGACCAAGCCATTTCCCATTCCCGTAGTCGCTGCATAAGCACCTCTTCATTTCTTGTACGGCCCACCTGGTTGCAGCCAGCGTGGGCCTTGTTGTTTTTGGAGACCCCTGATGGAAGAAGACGAGAAGCCCACACTCCGTGATGACACCCTGCTGATGCGCAAAGAGGATTTTGAGGAACTCCTCAACGGCGCTGCTGAGCGTGGTGCCGAAAGAGCCTTGGCAAGGCTTGGCCTAAGAACGGCCATGCAGCCCGCGACATTGGCAAGCTTCGCGAACTCTTAGAAGCGTGGCGGGATGCACGTCGCACTGCTTGGCGGACCACGATCAAGGTAGTGACTACGGCCATCTTGGCCATGTTGCTCGTAGGCGCTGCCATCAAGCTAAAGCTGATGGGAGGTGCTCAATGATCGAGACCCTGCTTGGTGGGCTTCTGGGCGGTGTTTTTCGTTTGGCCCCGGAAATCCTGAAATGGCTCGATCGCAAAGGTGAGCGCGGTCACGAACTTGCCATGCAGGGCAAGGCGCTGGAGTTTGAGAAGCTGCGCGGCGCGCAACGCATGGCTGAGATCGGCGCGGCCGACATCCCCTGCCCGATCAATAGACGCTGAGGCAATCCCTGGAGCGTTTGGGACTGTCCGACGGCCAGCAACTGGTGGTTTACGACAGTGACAACGGCGGTTTCGCGGCACGGCTATGGTGGCTCGCCAGATGGCTGGGCCACCTTGAAATGGCCGTGCTCGATGGCGGCTATCGTGCCTGGGTGGCAGCAGGCTACCCGGTGGAGCGCGGTGCCACCTCGACCACAGTTCCGCCGGGTCGCCTGAGCCGGCGCGAGCCGATCGCCTCGCCGGTCAGTGTCGAGGACATCGTGGCGGCGCTCGGTTCGCATGACAAGCTCGTGATCGACGCCCGAGCGGGCGAACGGTATCGCGGCGAGACTGAACCACTGGACCCCGTGGCCGGACATATCCCAGGCGCCCTGAACCGTCCTTTCGTGCAGAACGTCCGTCCTGACGGCCGGTTCAAACCCGCAGAGGTTCTGCGCGCCGAGTTCGAGACCCTACTCGCAGGCCGGCCGCCCTCATCAATCGTGCATCAGTGTGGCTCGGGCGTCACCGCCTGCCAGCAACTGCTGGCGATGGAGCATGCAGGACTGACCGGCTCGAGGCTGTATGCGGGGTCGTGGAGCGAATGGTGTCAGGACCCCAACCGACCGGTCGCCCGCGGGGCTTAAGGGCCAATGCAAGGACTCAGGTCAGCCGGCACGAGCCCTTCTGTTCAGTCTGCTCTGACGCTCGCCCGCACATGCATGCAGAAAGCCTGGGCAAGCGGTGACAGGATGCGCCCCGCCCGCCACACGAGCCCGAAGGGTCCGAGTTCGAGATCCGATGCGGTCTCGATGATGCTCACCACGCCGTGGCCACGGTAGTCCTGCGCCATGCGGCTGGGCAAAACCGAGATCATGTCGGTTGCCGCCAGGAGCGAGAGCGTGACGATCGTTGAACTCGTTTCGACCGTCACCCGGGGCGGCGACAGATCGCTTGCCCGAAACGCCGCATCAACGGTGGAGCGCAAAAGATTGCCCACGGGCGGCAGGATCCATGAGCGCTCGGCGAGCGCCTGGAGGCTTCGCAGCTTTGGCCGGGCTCGCCGGGCCGGACCCGAGACGATGCAAAGCGAATCGGAGGCGAGGGCCTCGAAATGAAAAATGCCGGCCTCAGCCGAATAAACCCGACCCAGCATCAGGTCCACACGCCCGGCAAGCACCTGGGGCAGCAGCACATCGCTCGAATCGACCACCACCTTGACCGTCGCCGAGGGGCTGCTGAGTGCCAGTGAGGCGATGGCAGGCGTCAGCACGCTTGAAATCGGCGCAGTGGTGCAACCCACCACGATCGAGCCCCGCGCACCGGAAGCCAGCCCCACCGCTTCATCGCGCAGGCGACTCAGGTCGCCCACCACCTGACGCCCGAACAAGGCCACCGCACGACCGAGCGGTGTTGGGACCATTCCCCTGGGCTCGCGCACGAAGAGCGGCCCGCCAAGTTGCTCCTCGATTCCGTGAAGCATCTTGGTGGCGGCGGGCTGTGTCACATGGACGAGCGGTGCCGCTGCATTGACCGACCCATATTCATCGATCGCAGCGACGAGCGCTAACTGACGCAGGCGCATTCGAGCAATCATCGAATCGAGGCGGGGGATCGACATCCGAAAAAGTATAACCGAGGGTTATAACCGTGGTCGAAATGCTCATTTGTTGTGGGGTAAACGCTTTGTTAGTCTGAAAAAACAATAGGCGCAAACCTGCCGCCCTTAAAAATGGGAGACCCGACATGAGTCGCTTTGCATGCTCGCGCCGAACACTGCTGCGCCTGATCGCCACAAGCGCGGCCGCTATCGCGAGCCCGGTCATCGCTCAGGACGCCGCGCGCGCCAAGACCCTGAAGCTCGTCGTTCCCTTCCCCCCAGGTGGCAGTACCGATTTGCTCGCACGGATCATGGGCCCACGCCTGGCCCAGCGACTTGGTGAGACCGTGGTGATCGAAAACAAGGCCGGAGCGGGCGGCAATATCGGCGCATCGCTGGTCGCCGCCGAGCCCGCAAGTGCAAACACCGTGATGTTTGCCGCCACCTCAGTGATCATCAACCCCACGATACAAGCCGGAAACAGTCCCTTTCAGATCTTCAGGGATCTCGTGCCCGTCACGCGGCTCGTTGACATCCCCTGCGCCATCCTGGTCGGACCATCGGTCAACGCGGCCTCGCTCGGCGAATTGATTGCGCTCGCAAAAAGCCGGCCGGGCGGACTCAACATGGCCTCGGCGGGCTTCGGCACGATTCCCCATGTTGCAGGCGAATTGCTCAAGTCCCTGTCGGGTGGAGCATTCACCCACGTGCCGCATAAGGGACAGGCTGAAATGCTGCGCGAACTGATCGGCGGGCGCACCGACGTCGCGGTCGATCTGCTGGCCGGCAGTCTTCAGCACATCGAGTCCGGACGGCTGCGTGCGCTGGCGGTGACGAGCACGAGGCGGCAGGAGGCACTGCCCGGTGTCCCCACCGCCGAGGAGGCTGGCCTCAAAGGCTATGTGGTGTCAGCGCATCAGTCGATGTGGGCGCCCGGATCGACCCCTCGCGGACGACTCGACCAGTTGAACCGGGTCGTGGCCGAAGTCATGCGCGAACCGGAGGTGCTTCAGGCGATCTCGAAGATGATGATGACCCCCGCCACAGGTCCAGTCGATGAAGCAGAAAAATACCTGCGCGCGGAAGTCTCGCGCTGGGCCCAGGTCGTACCAGCAGGTTCGGCGGCCCAATGATCCATGGCGAGCTCGCAACGGCCTGTTCGCTCCCACTGCACCTGAAGGACCCCGCCCATGCTGAACCGCTTCAAGGTGCTGAGTTTCACGCACTTCCTCGCTGGCCCTTCGGCCGTTCAGATGCTCGCCGACCTGGGCGCCGACGTGATCAAGATCGAGCCCCTGGGCGGTGCCTATGAGCGCCACTGGGCCGGCGCCCAGGCCTTTCTGAATGGGGAAAGCGTCTTCTTCATGCTCGCGGGACGCAACCAGCGCAGCCTTGCCATCGATCTGCGCTCGGAGCAGGGCCGCGAGGTCATCCACAAGCTTCTCGCGCAGGCCGATGTCGTCGTCGAAAATTTCCGCCCTGGCGTGATGGACAGGCTGGGGTTTGGCTATGAGCAGGCACGGTCGATCAATCCGCGCGTCGTCTATTGCTGCTGCTCCGGCTACGGTTCGAGCGGTCCTTATGTCGACCTGCCAGGCCAGGATCTGTTGGTCCAGGCACGCAGTGGATTCGCCTGGCTGCATGGGCGCAAGGACGAGCCCCCTAGCGTGGTCGGCACCGCAATCGTCGATCAGCACTCAGCGGTGCTGGCCGCGCTGGGCGTACTCGCAGCACTCCATGAACGCGAAGTCACCGGACGTGGCAAGCGGGTCGACAGCAATCTGTTGAACGCAGCGCTCGACCTGCAGATCGAGCCCTTCAATTACCACCTGAATGGCTTTCCGCTCTACGAACGCAGCGAATCGGGCCTCGGGTCGCGCTTTCATCAGGCGCCCTACGGGATCTATCGCACGGCGGACGGGTTCCTCTGCGTGTCGCTCACCCCACCCTCAAAGCTCGCCGCATTGTTCAATGACGAGGAACTGCTGGACTGGACGCGCGAGGATCAGTTCGAGCGCCGCGAGGCGCTCAATTCCCGAATCGCCCAGCATCTGCTCAGTCAAACCAGCGCGCAGTGGAGCGAACTCATGCTTGCGCAGGAGATCTGGTTCGCGCCGGTCAACACCTACGACGAAGTCGAGCACGACCCCCAGGTGCAATGGAATGAATCGGTGCTCAGTTTCGAACATCCCCGCGCGGGAACAGTGCGCGTACTGGGGCATCCGATCCGCTACGACGGGCAGCCCCCGCCGCTGCGCAGCGTCCCGCCAGGCATCGGCGAGCACACGCGCGAGATCCTGGGCGAACTGGGCTATGACCCGCCGAGTATCGACCAGATGCTTGAGGATCGATGGGTCGGGACGTCCCAGGCGGAGGGTGCCTGATGGCCACACAGATCACCCTTGAACGCGTAAGGGCAGGGGTCGCCTGCGTGTGGCTCGATGGCCCTCCGCTCAATCTCAATTCGCTCGCCTCGATCGAGCAGCTTCGCGGCACCTTCGAAAACCTCGATCAGGACGACGCGGTAGGCTGCGTCGTGTTGGCCGCCCGGGGCGAGCGTGTTTTCTGTGCGGGTTCGAACGTTCAGGAGTTTCCTTCGGTGCGCGAGGATGTCGTGGCGCGAAAACTCAAGCGCGAAAACGAAGCCTTTCGAAGCATAGAGATCTGCCGCAAGCCGGTCATCGCTGCAATCGAAGGCATCGCGCTCGGTGGCGGCTGCGAACTGATGATGGCTTGCGACATCCGCATCGCGAGCGAATCGGCAAGCTTCGGTTTCCCGGAGATTCGTCTGGGCGTATTTCCTGGAAGCGGCGGTCTCTACCGATTGCCCAGGCTGGTCGGACAGGCCAAGGCGATCGAGCTGATGATGACCGGCGACCGGATCGATGCTCGCGAAGCGCTGCGAATCGGGCTCGTCAACCGGCTCACCGAACCCGGACAAGCCCTGGAGGCCGCACTCGATCTGGCCAACCGCATTGCCGAATCAGCACCGGAGGCTCTCCACGCGATCAAATCGGGGGTGCGCGAATCGTGGCGTGACTATGAAACCTCACTCGCCATCACGCTCGAACTCAGCGACAGGGTCTTCAGGAGCGAAGCCTGCGCAGAGGGCGTGAAGGCCTTCATGGACAAGCGCCCTCCCCGCTTTCGCAACTTCAAATCGACGAACCCGCCACCCAGCGGGCAACCAAGCCCCAAAGATGAGCGAACATTCAATTGAAGGACAAACCCAATATCCTCCTGATTCAGGTCGATCAGCTCGCCGCGCCCGCCTTGGCGATCTACGGCCATCGGCTGGTCAAGACGCCAAACATTGATCGCCTGGCCGAGAACGGCATCGTTTTCGACCGCGCCTATTGCAACTCCCCCATTTGCGCACCATCCCGGTTCTCGATGCTGACCGGAAGACTGCCCGCAAAAATAGGGGTCTATGACAACGGCAGTGAGTTCCCGGCCTCGATTCCAACGATTGCTCACTATCTTTCGCTCGCCGGTTACTCGACCACGCTGTGCGGCAAAATGCATTTTGTCGGGCCGGACCAGCTGCACGGCTATGAGGAGCGCCTGACAACCGAGATTTACCCTGCTGATTTCATCTGGACGCCGGACTGGCGGCTTGGCCCCCAGAGCCGACCCAGCGGCCTCAGCATGCGCCCCGTGCTGGAAGCAGGCGTATGCCGCCGCAGCCTGCAGATCGACTACGACGAACAAGTCGCCTTCATGGCCGAGCAAAAACTCTACGATCTGGCCCGCTACGATTCCGGTCGACCGTTCTTCCTGACAGTTTCCTTTACCCATCCGCACTCGCCCTACACGGTTCAGCAGGCGTACTGGGACCTCTATCGCCACGAGGACATCCCGATGCCACGGGTCGGCGAGATTGCCTTCGATCGACTTGACACCTACAGCCAGTGGCTGCATCAGTCGCATGGACGTGACGAGGACGTGGTTACCGACGAGCATGTACGTACCGCGCGCCACGCCTATTTCGGAATGATCAGCTACGTCGACGCCCTTGTCGGCCGGGTGCTCGCTGCACTGGCCGATGCCGAACTGGCCGACAACACCGTCGTGATCTTCACCAGCGACCACGGCGAAATGCTCGGCGAGCGGGGTATGTGGTACAAGGAAACCTTCTTTGAGTGGTCGGCGCGGGTGCCGCTTATCGTGTCATCGCCCAGCCGTCTGGCTCGTGGCACACGATCGCCTGCCCTGGTGTCGCTGCTCGATCTCTTGCCCACGGTGTGTGATCTTGTCGGTACCCCGCAAGGCTCGGTCGCAGGACCCATTGAGGGCCGCTCATTCCTTGCGCACCTCGAACGGCCCGAAGCGGACGATCCGACTCGGTCGGTAATCGGCGAATACACCGACATGGGCGTATGCGGGCCCTGCAGAATGGTTCGGCAGGGCGAGCACAAGCTCGTCTTTGCCTACGGCGCGGCGCCCCTGCTCTTCGATCTTGCCCGGGACCCGGACGAACTGCACAGCCTCGCGGGCCGCAGCGAGTCGGCTGCACTCGAGCGCCAACTGAGCGCACGGCTCACCGACGGCTGGGATCCAGATGGCGAGTATCAGGCGGTCCTCCTGAGCCAGGCCAGGCGCCGAGTGGTCAAGGAAGCGATGCAATCGACAAGTGCCTCCCCGAACTGGAGTCACGTCGTTCGGCAAGGCGATGAGCGGCGTTTCGTGCGTGGAAGCGGATTCCAGAACGGCACGACCGCGACCAAGGCCAAGGCGCGATTTCCCCGATTGAACTCCGCCCGTTGAACATCAATCCTCCCGCCACTGAGCTTACGATGAACCCTTCATGGATTGACACAGCGATCGCGCACGCCGTCGCGCGGGTTCGAGGTATTGCGGACGAAGTCACGGATTTCCCTCACATCACCGAGGCCGGACAGTGGAAGACCACGCCCGACGGGGTGTGGACCGGGGGGTTCTGGGTGGGACTCCTCTGGCTCGCGCAGCTTTCCGAGCCGGACGAGACCAACCTGAAAGCAGCGCTCGCTTACACCGAGCGTTTGCTGCCCCGGGCGCACGATCAGCACAACCACGATCTGGGCTTCATGTTCTATCCGAGCGCCATTCGTGCCTGGCAACACACCGGAAACCCCCGATACCGACAGGCTGCGCTCGACGCGGCACAGGCCCTCGCAGCTCAGTTCAATCCGCGTGGCCAATACATTCCGGGTTGGGGGTTCTTTGGCGCCGAGGACTGGTCGGGGTCAACGCTGGTCGATACCCTGATGAATCTGCCACTCCTGGTCTGGGCCGATGGGCAGCAACCCGATCCCCGTCTGCGGAACGTGGTCGAGCAACATGCCCGAACCTCACTCCGGTACCACCTGCGAGAGAACGGATCGGTTTATCACGTGTATCGGTTTGATCCCGATACGGGGCAGCAGCTGGGCGGCGCGACCTATCAGGGTCTCGAGGCCGAATCCGCCTGGGCGCGAGGGCAGGCTTGGGCGTTGACCGGGCTTGCCATTTTGTCCGCCATGACGGGTGAACCGCGATTCATCGAAGCCAGCCGCCGAATCGCCCATTATTTCATTTCAAAGCTGCCTGCTCATGGCATCGCACCCTGGGATTTTGCAGTTACTGACCCGGATGCCCCAAGAGACGCTTCGGCGAGCGCGATCGCATCCTATGGGCTCCTCAAGCTCCATGAGCAAAGCCGGGACGCGTCAGGACTGCAGCAGGCGGCCAGCATCCTGAAATCTCTCGCCTGCCAGTGCGGCAACACCACATCGAAAGGCGGACTGCTCCTGCACGCAACCGCCGACCTACCGCATGGTCTGGGCATTGACGAGTCAACGATGTACGGTGACTACTATTACCTCAAGTCGCTGCTAAAACTGCGGGCACTCTCGGCTTAAGCAGCCGCCCGCTCTTCGAGGACCGCGACAGCCGGCAGGACCTTACCCTCTAGAAACTCGAGGAAGGCACCGCCCCCGGTCGAGATGTAGCTGATGCGATCGGCTACACCAAAGCGTGCGATCGCAGCCAGCGTATCGCCACCCCCTGCAATCGAGAAGGCAGTCGAATCGGCGATCGCGCGCGCGAGCGATTCGGTGCCCGAGGCGAAAGCATCGAACTCAAATACGCCGACCGGGCCATTCCACAGGATCAGACCGGCAGCGAAGCCAGGGCTTGCTGCAACGACCGGTACTGGCCTGCCGGGTCGGCCTTCACGTCGATGCCTTGGTCTCTGGCATCCTGCAACCGGCGCCTGGCCCACGCCATCACCTCGTCGCGGTCGAACCGGATCAGCTTCTGAACCCGACGATGCGGGACGCCGAGCGAGTCCCGCTTCTGATTGTGGCTGAAGATGTACAGGGGCAACCCAGTCAAATGCGCGATCTTGCGCGGGTCCATCAGATTCGAACCGTGCGGGCGGACGACGTCGACGGCACTCTCCCAGGTCGAGGCCCGCAGGGCTTGAGACGCGAAGTCGAGGATCTCGTCCATCGGGTAGACGACGCGCTTGGACATCTTCATGAACCTGGGCCCCCGGCCTTCGCTACGCCAACGCTGGAGCGTCTTCGGGCTGAGGTTCCATCGTTCGGCCAGCTCGACTTCGTTGATCATGATTTTCTGCATCGGCGACTCCTTGCGTGGTTGAGGGCAGCGCATTCAGGCGTAGCGCCGCCTCCAAGCCAAGTCCTCACCAGTGCGCCAACACCCAGCATCGCCGAAAGGCCCGGAGGGACGGTGGCTGCCACAGGCGCGATGCGGGTGCGTGCGGGTAGTCGTATCGGCGCCGCTGATGCCCGCTCAGATCGCAGCATCACCGCGCATCTCCGAACCTAGGTGTAGTGCAGTTCCCATCGTGTTAGCCTTGCCCCACCAATCCCCAACGCCTGACCGTTCTCGGTTGGGCGTTTTCATTTGCGCGAGGTCCGCGCCATGCGGGGCTCTCCGCAATTCTGCGTGTGTAACTTGGAGAGGTTCGCCAGGGCGATTGGTGGGGCAGAGGATGGGGAAAACTAAGGGGTGCGGTGGTGCGGGCGG
>Ga0194118_10006752_pt1 | contig 11305 bp, 10 predicted proteins | sample TA2MahsurfametaG_2_FD_148662 | JGI IMG/M metagenome (GOLD analysis project Ga0194118, IMG submission 148662) | Freshwater microbial communities from Lake Tanganyika, Tanzania - TA2015013 Mahale N5 surface | ecosystem: Environmental > Aquatic > Freshwater > Lake | place: Tanzania: Lake...
GGTAAATTATCACTTACATCAATATCTATTTTAAAAATTCCTTGTACAGCCCAACCATGATTTATAGTAAATGTACGTCCAAATGCATTACAAGTTTGAGTATTAAATACACCATCATCCTCATTTTGAGGGTATAATTGAGGAAAGTAATACTTACCAGATTGTACATCATATAAATAAAAAAAACCCCAACCATCAAAAACATCATCGTATAAATCGTCCCAACGTGATGCATATAATCTATTTTCTTCAAGTTTATCTCCCTGAACAATATTTTCATCTATAAAATCTGCCATTCCTGGAAAAAATTGTGACTGATATTCATATGGATCAAATTCATCAGCATAATATTGATTAGACATATCTTTATCTACAGTAATACCTGTTACTAAACCATTGTCAGCTATAGTATTTTTAGAAGTTATAATACTAGACATATATATATATATAATATTTTAAAATATTTAAAAAAACAATTTAAAATTATATTTCTAAATATTCTATACAATGAGTAATAATAATAAAGATAGTTTTGATATGCGTGTTACTAAACGTAATGGTGAACTAGAAGAAATCGCTTTTGATAAAATTTTAAATAGAATTAAAAAACTAGGTCAAGAAGTTAACATTCATATTAATTATCAACAACTTGTTATGAAGGTAATTGATCAATTATATGATACAATTTCTACAACAAAAATAGATGAATTAGCTGCTGAACAATGTGCTGCTATGTCTACACTAAATCCTGATTATGCTACACTAGCTTCTCGTATTGTTGTATCAAATCATCAGAAAAATACTGATACTGATTTTTCTACTGTTATGGAGAAGCTATATAATTTTAAAGATATACATAATAATTTATATCCACTTGTATCTACTAGTCTATGGAACTTTGTAAATAAACATATAAAAGAAATTGATAATATGATTGATTACAATAGAGATTATTTAATAGATTATTTTGGTTTTAAAACTCTTGAGAGAGCTTATTTATTTAAATTAAATGGAAAAATTATTGAACGACCTCAACATATGTGGATGCGTGTATCTATTGGAATTCATTGTTCTGATTCTAATGAAATAAAGAGTGGTGAAAAATTATTAAACTTAGTAAAAGAAACATATGATTTAATGTCCCAAAAATACTTTACACACGCTACACCTACATTATTTAATGCTGGAACACCAAGACAACAGTTGTCAAGTTGCTATTTAATTGCAATGGAAGATGATAGTGTTGAAGGAATGTATAATACATTAAAAGATTGTGCCCTTATATCGAAATATTCTGGAGGAATTGGTTTACATATTCATAATGTTCGAGCAAAGGATTCACATATTAAAGGAACAAATGGAAAAACTGATGGAATTGTTCCCATGTTACGTGTGTATAATAATACAGCACGCCATATTAACCAATCTGGAAAAAGAAATGGCTCATTTGCAGTGTATTTAGAGCCTTGGCATGCTGATATTTTTGAATTTCTAGAAATGAGAAAGAATCATGGTGATGAAGAAACAAAAGCACGTGACCTTTTCTATGCTCTTTGGGTTCCTGATTTATTTATGGAACGCGTTAAACAAAAAGAAGGTACTTGGTCTCTAATGTGTCCTCATGAATGTCCTGGTTTAAGTGATGTTTATGGAGACGAATTTAAGACTTTATATGAAAAATATGAAAATGAAGGAAAAGCTAGAAAAACTATTTTGGCACGCGAATTGTGGTTTGCTATTTTAGATGCACAAATGGAAACTGGAACACCATATATTTTATATAAAGATGCTGTAAATAAAAAGACAAATCAGAAGAATTTGGGAACTGTAAAATCAAGCAATTTATGCACCGAAGTAACACAGTACTCAGACGATAAAGAAACAGCTGTCTGCAACTTAGCATCTATTGCACTTCCTGCTTTTGTAAATATAGAAACAAAGTTATTTGATTATGATAGATTACATGAAGTCACTAAAGTTATTACGAATAATTTGAATAAAGTTATTGATATTAATTTTTATCCAACTGAGAAAACGAAACGAAGCAATATGCGTCATAGACCTATTGGTCTTGGTGTTCAAGGTTTAGCAGACACATTTATTCTAATGGATATTCCATTTCATTCTGAAAAAGCAAAAGAAGTAAATAAATTAATTTTTGAAACAATTTATCATGCTGCATTAGAAAAAAGCAATGAGATTTCTAAAGAAAGAGGAGAACAGTTATCAAATATGATAAGTAGTGGTAAAAATCGTTTTGAATTATTAGAATTAGTCTCTGAATATGAATACTCTTGTTTACAAAGAAATAATGAAAAGTTACTTGGTGCTTATAGTTCATTTGAAGGTTCTCCAGCATCACAAGGTATTTTGCAATTTGATATGTGGTCTACCAACCCTACACCAAATCGTTATGATTGGAATAATCTAAAACAAAATATTATTACATATGGTTTGCGTAATTCTTTGCTAGTAGCTCCAATGCCAACAGCAAGTACATCACAAATTCTTGGATATAATGAATGTTTTGAGCCATTTACAAGTAATTTATATACACGTAGAACACTTGCAGGTGAGTTTGTAGTTGTCAATAAATACTTGATGAAAGAACTTATTGAAATGGGGCAATGGAATGAACAAATTAAAAATAATATTATTGCAAATAAAGGCTCTATTCAACATTTAACACAATTATCACAACATATTCGAGATAAATATAAGATTGTTTGGGAAATGCCTATGAAACATTTAATTGATATGGCTGCAGATAGAGGTGCATTTATTTGTCAAAGTCAAAGTTTAAATTTATGGATGGAAGATCCAGTATATAATAAGTTGACTTCTATGCATTTTTATTCTTGGGAAAAAGGATTAAAGACAGGTATTTATTATTTAAGAAGAAAGGCAAAGCATCAAGCACAACAATTTACTATTGAGCCTGAAAAACAAGGAAAAAAACAAGTAATAAAAGAAGAAGAAATATGTGAAATGTGTTCAGCATAAAAATAAATATAATCTATTTATTAAATTTAACAAAAAAATACGTGTTTCTCTAAAATACTGAATATATATTATTATAATATACTATGAAAATTATAAGTTTAGGTGGAATTGGTGGTTGTGAATTAGCAACAGCATTAAGAAATCTAAATCAACAAACATATCCTTATGATTGGTTAATTACAACACAAACTTTTATAATAAATTCATTTAATAATATAAATAATTTTTTTGTGTTTGATGAAAAATATTTATATGATAGTGTAAAATTATTGGTTTATGACAAAAAAGCAATAATGCTCCATGATTTCAATAATTTTTTTTTACAAAGAGAAGATGTTATAATAAAATATAAAAGAAGATTTGACAGATTAAATGAATCCTTAAATAGTAATGAGAATATTTTATTTGTTAGAATATATGATAATTTACAAGATAAATTAGTGCCTTATGATTATTATAATGATATTTTAATTAGAGATGAAGAAGATATACAAAAATGGGAATTTTTTATTAATAATATCCAAAGTGAATATAATAAAAAAATAAAATTATTAATAATAACTAACAAAGAAGATATTTGTAGAAAAACATATAATAATATTTTTTTATTTTTTATAAAAGAACATAACAATAATAAAAATATTTATAATATTATACAAGATACACTAAAAATAGCATTTTAAATGTCTAAAGCTGCAAAACCAGTATTATAAACTAAAAATAGTTTATAATTATTTTTTTATTTTACATATCATTTTAACTAATATTTGAATGAAATATTATATCTATCTTTTTCATTTAATTTTGTTCTTTTTCCTAGAAATTTAAAATATTTATTTGCTAAAGCATATTGTTTAGATTTTTTATTTTGTAATACTTTTAGACGAACATTCATAATCATTCCAACTTGCCATATACGTTTATGTGTATATTTTTTATTTTTATATAATTTTTCTAATTTATCTATTGTATTTTTTACATCTTTAATTGATGTATACTTTATATGTATTGTATCTTTTGGATTTTTATCAATATATACATCAAAAGATTTTTTAGGATTTTTTGGATTAAATAAAAATTGTTTTCTTGTTTTATTTTTAGATTTCTTATTTATTTTTTTTGTATAATGTTTCATAAAATATAATAACACTTTTATTTTATTAATGTATAAAATACTTTTTACAATCTTACTGGTTCATAATGTCCACCAGTCCATTCTAACTCAATTGTTCTAGTAAAATGACCAATAATAGGAATAAATTCTATTCTTTCTCCTTGTCTATCACGGTAATTTCTTACAATAATGCATAGATTCCATAAATTACATGCTGCTTGAATTTCAATTGCACCACCCCAACACCAAGTATTTCTCATATTTTGTATATAATTTATTGCATTATTACTATTATTTTCCAATTCTAAAATAAATTTTGTGTCAAGACCATCTATAATTGGTCTATTTTCTTGTAAATAATCACATATTTTTTGTCGTATTTCATAGCTATTACTTTCTTTAATAAAATATTGTAAACTATTAAATAGACAACTCATTTATAATTATAAATTATATAATATTTTATATAATTTATTTAAAAAAATAATATATTTTTATAGTAAATATATTAATTCTAATTTTTTAAGTTAAAGAGATTTATATAGTTATCATAATCTTGTGGAAAATCAAAATCTTCAGTTTCATCATCTATTTCTATAAAACTATTTGGAAATAGTCTTTTTTTTAAAATATAATTTATATCTTTTTGTATATTTGTATTATTTTTATTTAATGAATAAATATATGAAATTAATTCCCATCCACTAAGCCTATCTATTATTTTATTTTTATATAAATCGTCTATTTTATTAATTGCTAATATCCATTCAGGTATAAATAATTGTGGTATATAAAATGCAAATAATTCTCCCCATTTACAACCAGTAATACTAGAACCGTATTTTCTTCCAAATACTTTAAATGAATTTTGTAAAATATTATCATATATTTTTTTAACACAATCTTCAGAAAATATAACATCACCTAATAATATTAATGTATCATCGTTATATTTTTTTATAAATGGTATTAATGTTTTGTATAGTGATTCTGTAGTAGTAATATACTCTGGTATATAAAAAATAATATTCTCATCTACATTATAATTTTTTTTTAAATTTTCATTTCTTATACATACATAGTATTTATCCTGTTTAAAAAAATTATTAAATAATGTTATATTTCTTTTTAATAAAGGAATAGAATTTATTGGAACTAAATGTTTCTGACAATTCATATAATTATTCCATCTTGTTTGATTTCCTCCACAAGTAAATATTATTTTCATTTATATAAAATATATATTATTCATTTATAAATTAATATTTTAATTAAATTAACTTCTTTAATGCACTATATTCAGACTTTTTTAAATCATACTTTCTTCTCTTAATTAGCTTACGAGCTAACTCTGTTTTAGTTCCATATTTACCAACATCATATTTTTTAGCAAGCTTTTGTAATTCTGTTAGTTTTAAACCCTTTTTCTTATATGTTCTTTTTTTTGTTGACGATTTTTTTGTCTTTTTTTCTGTTTTTTTCTTTTGTGTTTTTGATTCAGTAACATTTAATAATTTTTTAATTGCTTCTTTTTCTGATTTATTTAAGTCATAACGTCTCTTTTTAAGTAAATTATGTGCAACTTCTTTCTTTGTTCCTGTTTTAGCAACTCCATATTTCTTAGCTAACTTTTGTAATTCTGATAATTTTATTTCTTTGGATTTAGGTTTTTTAGCTGTTTGTTTACGTTCATATTTATATTCATAAACATATTCTTTTTTAGGAGATTTAGCTTGTTTAAATAAAATATCCATAAAACTTGGTTTCTTTCCTTTACCTTGAATTTTTACTTTCTTTGTATATGTTTTTGATCTATGTTTTCTATGTTTTTTTTCCGATTTTGATCTACTTGATGATTTTCTAGATTTTGGTTTTTCAACTAATTTTTTAGCTATTCTTTCTAGACCCAACATTGCTTTAGATTTTGAATGTTTTCTACTTTTACGAGAGTGTCTTTTTACACTCTTTCTTTTTATACTTTTTGTAGATCTTGGAACATAAATAGTTGAACTTGTTATTGGTGTACTAATTGAGGAACTTGTAGAACTTCTAGTTGTGCGTCTTCTAATCGTATGTGTTGTTTTGCGAGATCTACGATGGTGTTTTTTAGACGTATGTCTTCTTTTACGATCGTGTCTTTTCTTTGGCGAATAAGATGATGAACTATAACTACTACTTGGAGTAGAAGTTGACAAAAATTCTGTTGTTCTTAAGGAAGTTGGTTTATAACTTGTAGAAGAGCGTGTTACTGTTGATTTTCTTGGTGAGACAAAATATACCTTCTTTGTTACTGATTTAGGTGAAGGAGTTGCACTTTTTTGACTTTTATTTTTAGGCTTAAATATTAGTTTTTTAATTCTACTTAATATTCCTTTAGGTGATGATTTTTTAGGACTTATTTTTATTGTACTTTTTGGTGATGATAACTTAGCAGGAGTTACTAATACTTGTTTTGGACTAGTACTTTTTCTTACAGCTGGACTAGTACTCTTTCTTACAGCTGGACTAGTACTCTTTCTTACAGCTGGACTAGTACTTTTTCTTACAATTGGACTAGTACTCTTTCTTACAGCTGGACTAGTACTTTTTCTTACAACTGGACTAGTACTCTTTCTCATAATAGGACTAGTACTTTTTCTTACAGCTGGACTTGTACTTTTTCTTACAACTGGACTAGTTATTTTTTTAGATACTGTTCCATTTTTGCCTTTAGTAATAGTAAAAGCTTTTTTAAGTCTATCAAATAAAGATGCATCAGCATCTTGAGTTGTAACTTGTTTATTTGATGATAAAACAACTGTTTTGGGAATAGTTTTAATAACATTTTTATTACTTGATTGTGATTTTAAACTAGAACTTTTTTTTGGTTGAATTATTACTAATGAAGATTTTTTTGAAGATGAAGGAATAATTGCACTATAAGATGTACTTTTTGTTTTTAATTTTGGAGTAGAAGATAATTTTACTGACTGTATACTTGTAGTACTTTTTTTTGGACTTGAAGATAATTTTACTGACTGTATACTTGTAGTACTTTTTTTTGGAGATACTTGTACACTACTTAATGATGTGCTTTTTTTTAATATTGGTGTTTGATTTGTTTTTAAATCATTTGAATCTATTGTTGAAGCTAATAAACTTGTTACCGAACGAGAAGCATTAGCATCAATACTAGAATTTTTCTTGATACCAGTTTTTTTATCAAGTTTTAAAACAGGTTTTTTATTATATTCTCTAAATAACTTTGGTAAACCGCTAGGAATAGATTTTTGTTTATCATTATTAATATTAATCGTATCTATTTCTAATGTAATTGCATTAGGACTTTCTTTTTCTTTAAATGAAGAAATAGATATAGGTGTCTCTTTAACACTTGTAGATGATTTATTGCTATTACTCATTAATATATTCAGATAAAAAATAAAAAATTATTATGAATAAATTATAAAGTATTTATTATATATTTATATCTTTATTGTTTCTAACAATATTCTTTACAAATTCCAAAACTTTTTCTATGCCATTTTGTTATTCCATACTTTTTAATTCCATCCATATGTTTTTTAGCTCCATATCCTTTATTTGAATCTATTCCATATCTTTCTGATAACTCAGGATTTTCCGCACATAAAGTATCTATATACTTATCTCTTTCTACCTTTGCTAAAATAGATGCTGCTGCAATAGAAGTATATGTATTATCTCCTTGTTCTACCATTTGATATCGAATAGTTTCTAATTTATCTTTCGTTTTATTTAAACAAGTATAAGGTTTAAAATAATTTCCATCAATTAATAATAATGTATTTTCTAAACTAAATGCAGGTTCTAAATCCTTTTTATTTGCTAATTGATTTAATATATCTTTTATACATTTATGCATTGCTGATTGTGTTGCTTGTAGTATATTAATTTTGTCAATTGTATCTTCATCTTCATATTGAATAGACCAAGCAATTGCGGAACTTTTTATGTAGTCTGATGTTTCACAGATATCTTTATATCCTTTTTTAGTTTTTCCAAATTTTTTACTATCTTTCATTAAATAATGTTTAAAATTAGATAATTCATTTTTAGGCAAAACTGCAGCACCAGCATATACTCTTCCAAACATAGGCCCTCTTCCTGCTTCATCAACACCAATTTCAATAATATTTGGATTATCTGTGAAATATGTTTTTAGATGACAAGTTGGTTCTAAAATAAATTCAATATTATTATTGGTATCTAATTTATTTTCTGATTGTATTAATTCTTTCTTTGATCTTCCTTTTTTCTTTTTTTCAATAATAGTAGTAGTTTCATATACAATTTTATTATCATTATCAATTTTTATATTATTTTTACTTAATAATTCTAGAATTTCTTTATCACTTTCATCATCATCAATTAATTCCATATTTGTCCAAGTAGATTTAGACGACATTTTCAATAATAATGTTTTTATAATTAATTTATTCAATAAAAATTATTTCAATTATATTTTCACTATATAAATTATACAATGAGTGGTGAATTATTAATCATCTTTTTTATTCTATTATTGGCATTTATTTTATTTATATTTTTATGAATAAAAAGTTTGTTTGAAGGTATGGAAAATAGCAGTACTACTACATATACTTCTGATAATGGAAAGACTGTTACATTAACTACTAATTCTGATGGTAGTAAAACATTTTCATTTACAAATTCTAATGGAACTACTTCTACATTTACAGCTACTTCTGGATCTAACTCTTTTACAACTAGTAGTGGTGATATTGCTACTGTGTCTATAAATGGATCTGTTAGTACTTTAACTATTACTGATTCTAATGGTAATACAATTGCTATCTATACTGCTCAAGTTACTACAAGTACAACTGATAGTTCCACATCTACTTCTGTAGATGCTTCCACTAATTCAAATTATAATCAATATGATAATTATAATCATTATAGTCAAAGTTCTTATCCAGTTATTTTCTATGGTCCTAATGGTGCTACTGCTCGTGTTATTCAAACTCCTAATAATGATACTATTATAACTAACAAGAATGGAACTACAGAAATTTATTATATTAATGGACAAGGTTCGAATCCTAATGTGAAGCAATATTATGGTCCTAATGGTGGTTCTGCAACTGTCGTTGATATGAATGGCAGTAAAGCTGTTCAAGTTATATTGCCAAATGGTCAAAAAGTATATTTTTATTCTAATAATAATGTTTACAATGATTCTATTGATAGCACAATTAATCAATATTCAAGTGAAACTAATGGTTCAACCGGTTCTGACTATAGTAGCGCTTTCACTCAAAATTCTTGGTATGGTCCTATGGGTGGCCAAGTAAATACTCTTACTGGTCCAGCTGGCAACACTGTTGCAACATATGATAACTCTGCATATATGAATGCTTTGCCTAAAGGTATTCCTAAGGCTATGATTCCACGTGGAGAAGAAGATTTGTATATTTTGAAATCAGCTGTAGTATTTCCTGAAATTCCAAAATGCCCTGATCCAATTTTGAAGTGTCCTGAACCTGACTCTTCGAATAATGTTAAGTGTCCGCCCTGTAAACCTTGTGGTCGCTGCGAGCCTGCACCATTCGAATGTAAAAAAGTCCCAACGTATGATGCTTTCAATCCACAAACAATGCCAGTTCCAGTTTTAAGTGATTTTTCTCAATTTGGAATGTAAAAAATAATTTAAAAATATTTAAATATAATGCATAATATTAATATAGTTATGACTGAAATTAATATTATGACTTTAAAAATAGAAGAACTAACTAACAAAATAATAGAACTAGAAAAAGAAAATACTGAATTAAAAGAACATCTTAAAAAATATACAGCTCCTTCAAGAAGTAAAAAATATTATGAAAATAATAAAGAAAAACTATTAAATAAAATGAAAGAAACAGGAATAGCATCAGAAAAACGTAAAGAATATAATAAAAAATATTATTTAAAGAAAAAAGAAGAAGTCCAAAATATTTCTAATAAATAAGATATTTAGCGTAAAATATCTTAAAGATAATATATACTATTAATATATGGAAGAAGAAATTTGGAAATCTATTACTGAATATCCTAATTATGAGATAAGTAATTTAGGTAGAGTTAAAAATATTATAAATAATAATATTTTAAAACCTTGTTTATCAAGTTCAGGTTATTTTAGATGTACTCTTGTTAAAAATAAAATAAATAAAACTTTTTTAATACATAGATTAGTAGCAATAACATTTATAACAAATTTAGAAAATAAACCAACAGTTAATCATATAGATAAAAATAAATTAAATAATAAATTAAATAATTTAGAGTGGGCTACATATAAAGAACAAAATTGTCATAAAGGAAAACCAAAAAATAAACAATGTAATACAATAATAGTTGAAAGAATTTGTAAAAATACAAATAACATTTTACAAAAATATAATTCATTAAAAGAAGCTTCATTATGGATTATAGATAATAGTTTATCGCAAGTTAACAACCAAAATTATAAAAGTATAATATCAAAAATATCATTAGTTGCAAATAATAAACAAAATTGTAATACAGCTTTCGGATTTAAATGGAAATATGCAAATAATGTTAATGATAATGATAATAAATGGAAAAAAATATCTGATGATATTGTTGGTATAAATAATTATTTTATATCAAATAAAGGAAATATAAAATATAATTGCAATATTAAAAATATATTTACAACTATAAATGGATATTATGTTATATCTATTAACTCTAAACACTATTATATTCATCGTTTAGTTGCATTAACTTTTTTAGATAATTCAGATAATAAAGAAATAGTAAATCATATTGATGGAAATAAACTTAATAATAATATAGAAAATTTAGAATGGGTAACTAGATTAGAAAATAGCTTACACGCAATTAATAATGGTTTAATTAAAAGATGTAAAAAAGTTATACAATATGATAAAAATATGAATAAATTAAATGAATTTAAATCTATTAAAGATGCATCAACATTTCTTAATTTAGGAAAGTCCTGTATTTCTGATAGTTGTAGTGGAAAATATAAAACTAATAAAAGTGCATATATTTTTCGTTATGCAGATGAATAATTAATTTTATAATAAATAAATTAATTATTTTTTCTTTGTTTGAGGATTTTTGGGATAAATTTGTTAACAAATTGTTAACTTCTGACTGACTTTTATGTTT
>Ga0194118_10006757_pt1 | contig 11298 bp, 29 predicted proteins | sample TA2MahsurfametaG_2_FD_148662 | JGI IMG/M metagenome (GOLD analysis project Ga0194118, IMG submission 148662) | Freshwater microbial communities from Lake Tanganyika, Tanzania - TA2015013 Mahale N5 surface | ecosystem: Environmental > Aquatic > Freshwater > Lake | place: Tanzania: Lake...
TGGTTACGAAAACGACCGTCGTTGGAGAAGGTAAAGTAACCGAGCCAGGGCTCCATGTCAAAGAACTTGAACCACTCGACCATGTCGAGACCGTTAACCGAGCAAACATCAAAGTCGAGGCCAACGAGACTTTGCGTCCGCCACACCAATTTCTCATACTGCAGCTCCATCAGGTCGCGGCCATTCATGAGTGCCGAGTAGAAGGGGCAACCCTTGCGAGTAACCGCTTCGATAAACTCCTGCTCGGAAAGCGAGACCCAGGGACGCTGGATCATTTGCTCACGCAGCTTTCCGTATTCTGCCAGCGACGCTGGCTTGGCGGTGCGGGGGGCACCCAGGTGACATAGGATTGAATTCATGACTTTATTATAGCTTGGTTTAATCATTGTCTTCGCAATCATAAGTTCCGATACAGAGTTCTTGAACGCGATGACGTGGAACTACAATTCCTTCGAGACGGTTCGAGGACTCTACGCTATCGATGAAAGCGTCAATAAACATTTGGTCAAGAAGATCAGAGAGAGAGGTGTTTTCCATACTTCTAATATAGCAGAAAACGGTCCCCTAGTAAAGCCGGGGAACCGTCCTTGCGGGTACGGTTAACCGCCCCACGTTCAGCGGACCTTGTGCGGTCCTGTGGAGGGTCCGAGTAGCAGACCGGACCCTTACCCGCTCAGGCAGGCACTGCCTCCACAGCGGTCTCCTCGGTTGCCTCTGAAACGGGAGGTTCGGCGATGTTGAAGGCTTCAACGATGTCGCCATACCCAGCTTGGATAATTGAGCGTACAACATCGGCATCCGAAAGATTAGCGATGGCGGCAGATACTGCCTCTTGGTAAACCCTTAAAAGTTCACGAATTGGGGCGTTGGAAATTACGCGCTCAGTGAGCAAGCGAACCACTTCGTCGCGGTTTTCCAGTGTGTAATCAGACATAACTAAACAGTATAAGGATCGAGAGGAAAAATTTTGAGCGGACGTCTCTCTGCGTCTCGCTAGTGCTATTATAGCTATTTAGTAGGAAAGTAAACTCTTTTACCAATACACGTGGTCGGACTCGAACCGACACTGTGTTGATTTTAAGTCAACTATCTCTACCGATTGGATTACACGGGCAAGTGCTTCCTGCGAGGATCGAACTCGCCTGAATCCGATTATGAGTCGGGCGCTTTCACCAGATAGCTAAGGAAGCCTGCTGTAAACTCCTAAGAACGCCGCTTGCAGCTTAACCTCAAGAACTGGAATCTCAGGACTTCTGCCCGCCGCGTCCAGATTCTTTTTTGAATCCCAGTAAATGCGAATGTCCACCCTCCCAGTGGGATATCGCTGGTACTGCTTTCTGATGTACCCTCTCTGCTGCTGCAACCAAGGTTCCCAAATAGCAGTATCAGCCGCTATAAAATCGTCCACCCGATCTTTAGGGTTAACGAGAAAACTCAATCGTTCGATTTCCATTTTCCTAGTGGGCATTCCATTGCTTCAAATGAGGTCTTGATGCTCATTATGCACAAGCACACATCGCACTGGTCGGAGTCTTCAATGTAGTGGTCGCATTGATGGCAAACCGCCAGACGCCTTTTGCGTTCAGCACGGGGGACAAGCTTAGGGTTTTTGAGAACCTCAATCGCTGAGTCTCGGAGAGATGCTCCAAAACTGCGTCGGCAACACTCTGGTGCGTCATTCATGACTAATCCCAATATCTGTCGAGGGATGCGAAATGCGACATTATTATACACTCTTTGGCGTGCCGGTAAACCGATGGCAACTTGCCATGGTCTTTGTAATACTGTAACTCCGCAAGGATCGACCGTGTCACACTGCTATCTGCTACTGTCTCACGAAAGTGGAAAGTAGAAAACTTTTCCAGATAGACGAAAATAGGGTCATTGAAGGCAATCGCCCTGCCATAACCGTCATACTTTGTCTTGAAGTCCCAACCCGCACCCAGCAACCACTTCTCATACTTTTCGGGGTTATCAATCGTGAGCACCGACCGATAACCCTCCGACTCTGCCCTTATACACTCAAAGAGATCCTCGTCGTCTTCAACCTTGAACGTTGCGTTAATCTCTAGGAATGGGACATCTTGTGCCCACATGTTATCTTCTGGGGTAACTTTTGAGTTGACGCGGAGGGAGGTTATCGTGAGTGTCATACTGGGTATTGCTTTGTAGCCCCCTTGCGGGGGCATTTTACTTTGGGCGGATAACGCCGCCTCGGACTCAAACCGCTGCCATCTCGGTCAACACGGCCATTGCACGACGGTTAATGTTGGCGCCTTGACCAAAGTTAGCGTACTGAAAGCGCCCATTGACGGATTTGCGTGAGTAGTTGGAAGCATACTCTGTAACACTGTTCAGGGCGTCATAAAGGGTTTTACCTTCGTTGCCTTTACCACTGTAGAACAGATCGTTCAGCTTCTGTACGAAGCTGGTCCGCATCTTGTCGGTAGGTTTGTTATAAATGGCTTCCAGGGCAGTCTTGAACTGGGTCTGAGTGCACTTGGTTGACGCTAGAGTCTCAACGTACTCACTGTATTTTTTCATGGCACCGTTAACGTAGTCAAGAATAGCAGTCGTTTCAAGCACACGTTCGTTCACGCCCGTACTGTGACGGTACCTTTCGCTAATGTCACTATAAGCCATTGCAAAAGTGTTTCCGCAAATAACACGAGTTGCGGTAGATCCGATGGCTACGGACGCATTACCCGTGTGACCATTTAGAATCGTAATGTAGGATTCATAACTTTCGCCGATCACTTGAAACTCCTGGTTCACTTTCGCCTGGGCAAATACCTGAGCCCCGTGCGCAAGGTAACCCACGTTTTTAATCGTAAGCAATCCTTCCTCGATCATGGGATTAACGAGGTTCAGCAAGTCAGAGTTTTGAACAATCTCATAGTTAGGGGAAACAGATCCCAGAGCGCGTTCGTTATCGTCACGCACGATTGCTACTTTGTCGGGCCACTCTGCAGTGGAACCATTAGCACGCCGGAAGAACAGTGGGCGCTTAGAGACGGTCCAGGAAAGGTCGTCGGTAACAGCGAATGCGGGAGCCATGTTGTTTGTTTCGGTTGATTTGTATGAACTTAGTATAGCGTGTTTGGAGGACGGCGTAAAGGGCGGGTAACCGCCCTAAACGCACACGTTAGTAGCGAGCCGACCTCACCATTGTTAAATACCCTGGTCCTTCACTTGTCTGTAGATTTCGTCAACAGACACTTTCCCGGAAACGTACAGTTCGTACAAACCTTGCCTCTTGAGTCGATCAATGTCTTTCTGAGGAAGTATCGTATCAATAAAAATCTCTCGTGATTCGAAGGGCTTCATTGCTTTAAGTAATTACAAAATGGTCAACTCGGCGTTGTTGCCTTTGAGCAACTTTCAGGAGTACGAGATATCCAATGATGTCGTTGATTACATCTTCGTCCTCGTCGTCCTGGGCATTGCGAATGCGTGACAGTTTGTCATCAAGTCGCACTTTCAGTTGTTCGATAGGACTTGCTTGGCTGAATAAACGCACAGGGTTTAACGCTGAATCCCCATACTTGCGGTTTTTCTCCAGAAGCAACTCTTTGATTTCGTCACAGATGGTTGCGATATCTAGGGTTGATTGAAACGTTTGATTCATAGATTTCCGTCACCCTTATCATAGGTAGTTCCGCACTCTGTAAACCGATCCTCTTGCCTCGCCTTTAAGTACCAACGAGTTGCATTTAAACAACTTTCTTCAGTTAAAGACGTAATCAACTTGTGTCCTTCTTTGTCGTAAGACTGGTAGGTGCCCCATATCTGACGGTCAACTGTGAAACTTTCGTCATACCTTTTCATTGTTTACCTCAATTTGCAGTGTCTGTGACTTCGTGTAGCATTTTTTGCAAGCGCCACTTGAGTTGATCTCTCTCGTCAAGAACGTGTGACCATCCCATTGCCGAGGCTTTCGGGTGGTAGATAAGTTCGGCTACTTCTTCCTGAGTTGGGTCTCGGAAGACGATCGTTAAGTAACGCTCAATCATCAAGCTGCTCCAGTGCCTTGAGAATGCTGCTGTAACATCCCGGAGGAAGTTCGACTGAGCAGAACACTTCATCTAGGGCATCAAGTGCTTCGGTTTTGATGCTGTGCACTCTTTCGGGGCGGCGCTCATTCCGAAGATGCTCGCCATACCCGGCACCAATCTCGTTGTCCAACCACTCACAGCAAGCATCCAGTTCCATATCCGCGCCCATTCGGGCAGCTTCTTGAAACTGTTTTGAGAGTGAAGTATCTTCGTCGGCAAGCCACTTGTCGATTTGGTTGCTCGGTAGAGCAATCGGATGCTTTCTCATTGCGAACCCCTATACCTTGGCCAGGTAGGAAAACGGTTTCGTTTCGGCACCGCCCAGTTCCGCTAGACCCTTATGCTCACCGCACACGTCGGCGCTCAGTAGTTTTTGTCGAAGTGATTGAGTCATTGGTTTTCGTCGATGAGTGTATTATAGTGCATTTCAGGGGCCCGGTAAAGGGCCGGAAACCGCCCTCCTCAGTCCTCAGGTAACTTCCAATAGATCGTCTCAGCAATTGAGTTAAGTATAGCAGTTTCCTCCCAAAGTAAAGTGCCGTAATCCCGCGCACCTTTCGAGCACGCACGCTGCGATTCCTGACTCAACTGGTATGCTTCACCGCGCAACGCATCCACAATCCGACGGGTGTCATCAAGGTTGAAAGAGAAGGTGTATAAAGTTTGATCGGCACTCATTAGGTTTTGAACTTATGAACTAAGTATAGTGTGCTTTATTCGAAAGCGAAAGGGGGTTAACCGCCCTGGGCGGTACGGGAAACCCTCACAGCACTATCTCCTTTACCTTTGAGCGACATCACAAGTAATTCTGTATAGCGTTCTTGCGTCGCAGCATCCAGTGCCATTAAACTCTCGTTCATTTCTTTGCGCAAAGCAACCAGCTCACCCCACTCATTTTGTGTCATTGTTTCTTTAGTGCACGTCATTTGTCCCGAAATCCGGGTACTCGCCTTTTGCCCAGTATATCAACTGATCCCCTAACTCACCTGCCATTTCCGGCGTCAAGATAATTTCATCGAAGCTGCCATAACGGCAGCGATACCCGAATACATACTTAATAGCCCGTTTCACTCGCCTCCAAAACGGTGCGGGCCTTAAGTGAACCTCGAGAAATAAATCCTCGTCGAACTCCGTAACAACAAACATGTGCTCCAGACTGGAGCAGGCGCAGGTGTAAAGAGTGCGTTTCATGGCTTTACATGAATAACGGGAATCCCATTTTTCTTCAACATCGTCACGTTCGATTCGTTATCATCGACCCAAACTTCCGGTTTTCCAAATTTCTCAAGGATTGCAAGCAAATGACCAAATTTAATCATGTAGTCGGGCATTCCCTCACAGGAGTCAGCACGCATAAATATCGCATCGGGTTTCAAACCGTGTGAAGCCAACCATTTCTCTGTCTGAGTACGAAACCGTTCGGGGCGTGCAGTGGAAATGACCAACGGGCGTCCCGTTTGCATGGATAACGCAACCAGTATCATTGCGGAGTTTTCCCGGAGTGTTAGCAAGTTATCCTCATCATAATACTCTGCGGTGAGGGTGCCGTCTACGTCGAATACTACCGGGGCAATCATACGATGCTCACTTGCAACTGATCAAGTTTACGCAACAACGCATTCATCTTATCTGCTTCCCTTTGAGCCTCCTCGAGTTGATTTCTTGTTACATATGTTGCGATGGTCTGAGAGTGCCGAGTGCGATAGGTCTCCGCGAATGCTTCTACACACTGGCTGAGAATCAACCAGGAATCATTGGAAAGTGTCACAGCACGATAAATCTCATTGTTAGGGTCGTCAGCAAGGACGACAATATCGGAAATCATTTGTTTTGTTGTTCTTTGAGAAGTTCGGCGGCGATGCTCTTTGCGGTTCGATCAATCTCCCAACGTACCCAAGGCGAGTTCGGATTGTGACGGAAAAGAAACCAGATCCGTCGTGCCTGAATCCCGACATTCTTCGACTGCAGAATCAACCACTCATAAACGTTGGCATCAACTGATACCATGTACACAAGGATCGCTCCAATTGTCAACCATGTGAACGTTGAGAGTGTCATTATGCGTTTACATTAAGGGTGATCTTGGCCCCAACCGCCTGAAGGAAAACTATCAGCAACTTTGCCAATTTAACGTCATCGACATTGTCACCGCTGATGCTCACATCGATGTCAGTCTCGCGATCGTCGTCATAGGAGAGAAAGTTGAGAGAAGCGTTGTTGTTAGTGTTCATTTTTCTCTTGGTCGATTTTGAAGAGGCGGTTGAGAAGGAGAAATCCTTCTATCTTTGAGAATACTTCGATTGGTGTCCAGTGTTTGACAAAACAACTTGCCAACCACCAACGACCATCGGCAGTTTTATAAACTTTTCCAACCATAACTTGCGTGATGGCACATTTGTATGTGACAACGGTGGGCAGGTTGGTGTCAATTAACAACGGTGACTGGTATTCCATGGGTGCCCCGTACGAGACAAAGATTCTACCGTTGTTTAAGTATTTAATGTCCATCACCGGACTTGTTTGATGTTATCCCAGTAAGGGGAGGATGGCTTCTCCATTGGTTTTACCTTTGGTGTCTGAATGGATGCTTGCCTTTTTGCAAGGGTCTCAGCGAGGAACGCTTTTAGCTTAGGGTCAGTGGTAACACTGTAAGCTTCCCAGAGTCGCTGATATGCTTGATCACGTTGCGGAATGCAAAGGTTGTCACGACTAAGTGTTTTCTTCGAGAGGTCGAGGGAGTCACGTTTTGCTTGAATGCGGGCGGCACCGAAGTTCCCGTTTGGGCGACCCGTGGTTCGCAGTCCGTGGTTTGACATAGTGGTTTGATTGACTGGTTTTAGTATAGCGCTACATCCTCCCAGAGTAAAGTACGGTTTACCGCCCCTTGTCCTTGACCCGAAAAACCAAAAGATCTTCGTTGCGTCTCACCGACTTCAACTCAGGGTGATTGTTGCTGATGCGAGAAGGAATTTTGGCGTGGCGATACTGCCAGAGCATCCACCCAAACACCACAAAAGATCCAATCACATATGCCACAACGACGCCCATTACCATCTTAAGAATAATCATTGCATCATCTCCACAACTTTGAACAACCCGTGAGAGTAAAATGCCAACACTATGATACCGAGACAAGCGCTAATGAGGGAGGCGTTACGATTGTGCCTTAGCATTGCTTTCTCAATGCTCGCATCAATCATGTCCTGAATTACGTTAAATTCGTATTCGCTCATTGCGCTCCTGGAAAATGGGGAATCTCGAACTCGAACCGAAGACCGTTCAAACGTAAGCCGAAGGATCTAACCACTGAGCTAACCTCTCGCAATCATTTAATGTAGTTGAAATTAATCAGAATGCGGCATTTTTGATCTGTGCAGTTGCAACCCGTGTGTTGGATTGTACCCGGAAAAGTTACCAAACGGTTCTCAACACTTTCAACTTTGGTGCCGTCCTTAAACAACGTGTAACCGTTATTGGTATTTACGTAAAAGATCGAGGTCCAGAACGGAATGTTATCCATGCCGTTCATATCTATGTGGTAGCTATTTTGCCTTTGTTCTTGTAACCAGGGATTGAGATTGGCTTTGATACGCAACCAAGCGATAGGGTTAATCTTACGAGTTATTGGCCAAATAACTTTTTCCCTCGAGTTGACCCAACCTTCGCGTCTTTCAAAGAAGCTGTAGGTAAATTGGCTTTTGGTTGGGTCGTTTTCATCTTCTGGCCCATCGATGATTGTATTGAAGTGCCAGGGCCAAAGTGCTCCCATCAAGTGAGCCTGTACTTCTCGAAATTGCTCCGGTGCAAGATAACTGTCCGCAATCTCAATCATTAAGGAAATAGCGAAGGATTTTATTCTCTACGCCCTGAATCAGGAAGTGCGGATCGGTGTCAGTTTGCGTCAAGTCATAACCGTAATCCCTCGGAAGCAGCTTTTTAGTTTTGCGTAAGTCCATAAGAATCTCCCTCCAGCGGTTGTCTCTAACGAGGGAAGTAGTCCAGAATACTATGGCGTATCGAACTCCCTTTGTAACTTGCTTCACACAATGGGGGATACCGGTGTCATAGGTTATAGCGTGCCCCGCAGGTAGCGCTACCATCTTTTCATCCCCACCAATATACATTGTGAGTTGGCCACCCTCGTAGGTTGTAGGATCCGACAGGAAGATTGTTGTTGAAAAATCGCCGTTGGAGGGCATATCGTGGTGAATCTTGAAACCTTGTCCGACCTCCGTCTTTGATACAATTATACCCGTACTATGTTTCGGAAATACTATATCTCGGAAAACCTTGTCTCGGTTGATGGCTGCGAAAGTAATCTCTGTGATACGGTTGCGTACAGCACCACCCACCATCTCTGAATTCTTTTGGTGAGCGTCAAGATATACGTTGTTTACCGAGGCGTGGCGGTCCCATTCTGTCTTGTCAAGTATTTCATGGATCTCCTGAAGTTCGTCCTCAGAGAGCAAGGATCGAGTGTATAGGTTTGTCATTTTGCTGTTTTGAGGTATGCTCCCAGACGGATTCGAACCGCCGACTGTCTCGGTGTAAACGAGAAACTCTACCGCTGAGTTATAGGAGCGGAAACTCCGACAACACTTGGGTGTAAACCCAAGCCCCACCCCGGTACCTCCCCGAGTTCTGCAGATTACAAAGCTGCTGCATCAATTTAATGCTTGTGGGGCGAAATAAAGGAGCGACGAAGCACTCCTGTAGTATAACCTACATTAAAGTTCGTAAACTTAAACTCGTGAGTAACACACAGAGATCTCTCCACGGCTTGGGGGTGCGAGTGCCGTAAATGCGGCATAGGAGAGATCAAGGGTACGACCGTAGGCATAGGGTCCTCGGTCGTTAATTCGAACCACAATGGATCGATTTTTGTGTGACACTCTGAGGCGGGTTCCCATCGGGAGGTAAGGATGAGCAGCGGTCAGGGCGTAGGTATTGAACCGTTCGCCATTGGCGGTGATTTGCCCATGATAGCCATCTTGATAACCATAGTGACTCGCGTATCCACATCCTGCTTTTGCTTCAAGTGGTGTGACGAGTGCGGATGCAGCAACTACGGCAGCTCCCAAGAAAACCTTCAGTTTAGAGACAAACATTAATACAAATAGAATTCAACATCTCGTTGTAGGAGTGGCATTCCCGTTTTCTCAAACGGCATCCTACCGAGCACAAAGAGTTTAAGGCATGACTGCATGCCCGAGCCACCCCGTGTCGTATGTTGCACGGTCCTTCTCATAAAAGGATCAGTAAAGGTGACGATTTAGCATAGCTTTCTCAACCCCAAAGTAAACCTTTCGATCTATCCCGACATTCGGGACGGCAAACCGTTAGTAGTCTCGCCGATGACGAGGCGGTTCCGGAGTATTATATTTTCGGCACTGTGCGTGTAAAGCAGGATCTTCAATCTGTGGGAACTGACAATAATTGACACCCACGGAGGGAAAACCAACCAGAAATCCGATTGCTATCTGAAACGGCAAAGTCAAATCAATCATTGTAGTGGTCTTTTGGGTGATGTTCACACCATTTTCGAAACTGCTGTTTGAGGTCTTCCCACGACTCTTCGCAAGGTGCCATACCGAGAGCGGTAGCAGCTTTAGGAATGTTCCAGCGGGCGCGAAAGAGTTGGTCGAAAGGATCGGGGTCCATCGAAATATTCGTAGCGGGGCCACATATCCTCGGCCCACAGAATGTGCTTTACAATTTCTGATCTGGCACCGAACCGTGTGGGTGAGGAACCAGAAGACATATGGGTTCCATAGGCCGAACCATCCTCCCACACCAGGCACCAGTGGTATTCTTGCTTACTTTCACAAAACCAAACATCAGCATTAGCATTTTTCTCATCAATGCGCACGGTGGTCATTACCCCGTTTCCAGAACTAGGCACTAACTCAAACGTCATATTCGGGGATCAGTTGTTGGTTCTCCTAAGACAACTCATACAGTTTCTTCAGACGAAGGTCCCGATTGGACAACTTCGCGGATAATAAGACGGTCTCCCACTACGTCAAAATCTAGGACGGTGCCTTCATGCCAGTCAAGCGCCTCAAGGAGTTCGTCAGGGAAGAGGACAATGAGGTTACCGTCGTCATCTTCCTTACAAGTCGTTACAAACTTGGGGTATTCAGTGAAATGCATTGTTTTCTGAGAGTCGTAGGTCTTTTGTTGGGTCAACCATCAGCATGTCGTTGCGTATACGATTGATGCGATCACGGTTTTTAGGTGAGGTCGGTAATTCGACGATAAGGGTTTTCTCACTACCCTCAACCTCGTACAGTTGGAGTACCCCTGGAGGTACAAACCTAGGAGGGATCATTACTCACCTCCACAAACTTGACTGAGTCGGCATCTTCGCCTTCCTCATACAGGGAACGAGTAGCGGCAGCGGGAGAGAAAAAAGCACGTCCCTGCTCTGCCCAGTTCCATCCATCCCAGAATTTTCCGTCGGCACGAACTACGAGGAACATTGCTCCAAGACTCACTGGGAGTAGTATAGGCGAGTCTCCCCCAGGTAAACTTAGGTTGCCGTGGCGTCAGGCGAGATAACTTTGAAGAAGATAGCAGTCGATGAGAACAACACTGGACATGGATTGCATCTGGTTGCCAACGGCAACGAGTCGCGGGTCCTTGGAGTGCTCCTCACAGAAGTTGTAATACAGGGCGATAGTACCCGACAACGCCATAGCATAGTCAAGCACCAGTTCGGCGCAGGAGTGGCAATCGTAAAACTCCATGCTGATGTCCGGCCCTTTGAACAAGTTAAAGTCTGGCGAGAATCCGCAAGCACGCAGTTGCTCCACGAGCGAATCCATTTGGTCGCCGAGGTCGTTGTAGATTCTTTCAAAAAGAAGGTGAGCTTGATAAAAATCGTTTCCCCTAACGTTCCAGTGTGCAAGTCGGGAAACAATAATCGAATCATTCAGATACTTGACGATTTTGTTTGACAATACTGTAAACTCTTCGTTCATTTTGCCTGCTGCTCCTTGCGCATTTTTCTCGTTACTTTCTTGGCAAGGGCTTCAGCTACCCTGCGTTGTTTGTCAGCAATCTTGTTGGCTTTTGTCTGCGATTGCTTCAGCTTACTTTGAAACTTTTTCTCGCGGAGTTCGGCTGGAGTCGAAACAGGGAGGCCCGTGTCACATTCGACGTTCATACTAAGCCCAGCTCCGAGGGGAGTTACGGCAAAGTCAAAGGATGCGTATGCTTCCTTTAGTGCCTCTTCTGAGAA
>Ga0194118_10006760_pt1 | contig 11295 bp, 15 predicted proteins | sample TA2MahsurfametaG_2_FD_148662 | JGI IMG/M metagenome (GOLD analysis project Ga0194118, IMG submission 148662) | Freshwater microbial communities from Lake Tanganyika, Tanzania - TA2015013 Mahale N5 surface | ecosystem: Environmental > Aquatic > Freshwater > Lake | place: Tanzania: Lake...
ACGCTTCTCAATCGACGACTCCGACTGGCCCAACGCCACCCGCAAAAACCAGATCGTGCTGATCGGCAAAAACCTCAATCACGACCAGCTGCGCCGCCAGCTCGAGGTGTGCGTTGCCAAAAATTCCGGCAAGGGCTTTGCCTTAACGGGATACTGAACCAGAGGCCTCTGCCATCACCATGACCACCCCCTCCCTCCGCCAACTGGCTGCCGCTGCCGGCCTGGCTCTGAGCCTGCTGTCCGCCCTGCCAGCTGGGGCCCATGGCCTCGCTTCCGGCGGCCTGGTCGCCGGAGCCAGCCACCCCCTGCTGGGCCTCGACCACCTGTTACTGCTGGTGGGCGTGGGTGGTGCCACCGCCCTGGGGGGGGCCTCGCTGCTACTAGTCGCCCTTGCTGCCGCTGTGGTCGGATCCCTGTTTGGCGCCTTCGGTGGCCACCTGCCCGCGGCTGAAGTGCTGGCCGCCCTCACGGTGTCGGGCCTGGGGCTCGCCCTGCTGGCCCGCCAACGCAACCACGCGGTCAGTAGCCAGGGTGTGCTGACTGTGGTGCTGGCGGTTGGCGTGGCCGTCCACGCCATGCTGCACGGCCAGGAAGCCAGCGGCAGCGCTTCCGAACTGCTTGGCTGGTGGATCGGAGCAGCCTTGGCCTCCACCGCCGTGGTGGGCGCCACCGCTGCGGTGTTGCGCCAGAACCAACCCGCCTGGGCCCTGCGCCTGGCCGCCGGCCTAACCGTTGCTGGCGGCCTGCTCGCATTGGCTCCGCTTGTGTAAGAACCGCCCCGAAACCAGACGCCACCGCTACACCACCCCCTTGCCAACCTGGCTACGGTAAGTCGAGCCAATTTGAACGCCATGGCCGAACTGATTCTCTTCACAGGCGTTCTCGCTCTGTTCGGCCTGCCCTTCTGGCTCACCATCGACTCCGATGACGACAACGGCGGCGGCGGTTTGATGCAGCCGGTGCTTGTGCCCGTGCGGGTTCGGCGCAGCCGCTAAGCAAGCGTCAGGAACTCCGGCTCGAACAACCAGCCAAGCTGATCGGGGTGATCCCGGAGTTGCCCGGATTGGCGCAGTTGCTTCAAATCTGCGTCGCCGTTGGGCGTGTTGAACCGATCAACTCGGCCAATCTCCCATGGGATAAAGAAAACGGCAGCCAATACCCCTGGCCGATCCTGCAGCCGTATTGCCAAATCAGGGCCTGAAATAGAACCTGTAGACGCCGATCCGCCTGGGGTTGGCTTCGTAGCCGTAACAGCCGCAGCATCCAGTCTCCGATCAAATCGTCGCCAAACCCGAGACCATTTGGCGGCTCTCTCCAGACCACCGAGAGATCTGTCAGCGCCTCCAGACAACCTGCGCAACCCGCGGGGATCCGAATCAACTGCGCATCTCCAGGACGAACAAAGGCCGCTGTGAGTTCTGAATCGGACAAACGGCCAAAACCACTGGTAATGGAGAGTTGCAGCCAGCTGCCCGACGTCTTTGTGGACAGCAGCACCGATTAACCGACGTTGATATGCACAACACATCCATGGCAAAGCGTCTGCGTTCCAGCAGCACCAGCCCATGATGCAAGGCCGAATGGGGGCTGAAAAAGAAATGCACATTGATAATGGCACGCCACACCAGGTGACGTGACTTTTGATACCCCGACTTGAATCAGGACAGGGCGATCAAGCTCCTGTCATCAAGTAGAAGTGTGCGCAGTTGATTCCCGTTCATTGGGAATCAACCTACTTCTGTTGTGAGGAGTTCATGAATCCGTTCCAGCGCATGCTGCTGGCACCAGCCGCCCTTAGCTTGGTGCTGCCTACCGTGATCGCCCCTGAAACCGCAGCCGCGGGAGAACTGGCTTCGCTGAATGGCCGCGAGGCCATCAACGACTACATGGAACAGCAAGAAATCGACGAGCTCAAGGCCTGGCGATCCAAAAACCAGGTCACCAGCGTCAACCAGTTTTCCGACATCCGGCCCACCGATTGGGCCTACCAGGCTCTGAGCAACTTAGTGGAGAAGTACGGCTGCATCGCCGGCTACCCCAACGGCACCTACAAAGGTGGCCAAGCCATGACACGCTACGAAGCGGCAGCCCTGCTCAATGCCTGCCTCGACCGCGTCATCGAGGTGACCGATGAACTGCAACGCCTGATGGACGAGTTCAAGAAAGAACTCGCCGTGCTCAAAGGGCGCGTTGACGGACTCGAAGCCCAGGTGGGTGAGCTGGAGGCCCAACAGTTTTCGACCACCACCAAGCTGCGTGGTAAAGCCGACATGATCATCGGCGCCACAAACTACACCGGTGACGTCAACCAAAACTTTGCGTCAAGCCAAGCAGGTCTGGACAAGAAACAAAAGCAAGAAGCCTTCACCTTCAATTACCGGTTAACACTAGACCTCGACACCAGCTTCACAGGCAAGGATCTGCTTTATACCCGCCTCAGGTCGGGCAATTTCTCAGGGAACTTCTCGGGTGATCCCATTGGCCTCACCCAACTTGAAGATTCGAACACCAATGCCGATGTCCTGAAGATCGACAAACTCTGGTATCAGTTTCCTGTGGGCGATTCCAAGGGTGCCAACGGCATGATCTTCGTGGGCCCACGGATTGAGGGTTACTACATGCTCGCCAGCATGCCCACCCTCTACGGCAACGGCAACTTCATCCTCAAGGAATTCAAAGGTCGTGGCGCCTCGGGCGTCTACGGCAACTCCACCGGCCAGGGCTTTGGCGGCTGGTGGCGTAGCGCCCGAAACAGCAGCGGCAATGCCTTCAGCATCAGCTCCAACTATGTAGCCCAAAGCGGCAGCAACTCCGGGGAGTACTGTGCAATAACCAATGGCGGTAATTGCACAACATACGATGGAGATGCCGGCCTGTTCAACAGCGGCAGCCAGTCGAAGTTCATCACCCAACTGGCCTACGGCAACGGCAACAAGTGGCAGGTATCTGCGGCCTATGCCTGGACCTCTGCCTATGCAACCATGGGGAAGGGCACCTTTAACGGTGGCAAACCTGTTGGAGCTGATCAAAATGCCAACTCCTTGGCACTCAATGCCTACTGGCAGCCTGAAAACTCAGGCTGGATTCCCTCGATCAGCCTGGGCTACGGCGTGAACTGGTTCAGCGGTGGCAACACCGCAGCCCGAAGCCAAAGCATGGAGTGGCTGGTGGGCTTCGAATGGGATGACGTTGGCGCTGATGGCAACACCCTCGGCTTCGGCTTCAGTGGTCCCCAATGGGTAAGCCAAGGCACTGCCAGCAGTAGTGACACCGGTCTTGCTGTGGAACTTTGGTACAAGTACCAGGTGACCGACAATATCTCGATCACCCCAGCTGTCTTCTACCTGAGCAATCCCCTGGGGAGCAGCACGGTTGGCGACTTCGGCACCATCGGCTATCTGATGAAGACAACCTTCCGGTTCTGATCATCCCAGGATTAGGCTTCAGCACAAACCTCGCACACCCTTCCAGCCCCCTCCCAAAGAGGGGGCTTTTGCTGCTTTCGAGACAAGAAACCACACACCGTTTACCAGCCATAAAAAACCTCCCCAACAGGGGAGGTTAATCAACAAGCCAGGTCCTACGGAGCTGATACCTTAGAGATCGCCCCGTTCGATTTGCTTCAGCTGATCAGCAGAAGATCCATCAACGGCCCCCTGATTCGATGTGGGGGTAGATGGATTCGGAGCAGGATTGGTCACAGGCTTCGCCTTACGTCTGTTGCGGGTTTCACGCTCACAGTTTTCGCCTTCACCGACAGGAACGCATTCAGCGCTATCGGCCAACAGCTGGGCCTTCTCAGTGGAGAAGTGAATCAACGACGCTGCATCCACAGGAGCCGCAGAAGCGGCAGATCCCCCTATCATGCTGGCCGTCGCAAGGAAAAGAGCAATGCTGGTGCGCTGGGCCATGGGCAAAGACCAGAACAGAGAGATACATCGTTATTTTAGAAAAAGATGGCGCGCTAGAGTCGCTTTCTAGTCAGCCAGTCAGCGCAGAAGGCCAAAGACGAACACCCATCTGTATCATCCGTCACCCAGCCCACATTCTCATCAAGTTGGTGTGGCATCGATAGAGAAGATCGAGGGCATCGGAGCGGCCATGAGAAGCAGCCAGAGCCTTACAAGCCGTCTCCATCTCAAACAGCAATTCGCGCTGCTCAGAGGAGCGGATAGCGCTCTGAACCCAACCCACAGCCACATAACGGACTCCAGCCACGACAGGCTCGACCCGATGTAGATAGCCACTGGGGTAGACAATGGCCGAACCAGCACGAAGCCGCACTGTCTTTTCGCCTTGGGGCAATTCCAGCGTGAGACCACCTCCGCTGTAGCTCGCCAGATCCGAGATAAACAGGGTGAACGATAAGTCTGTTCGCCCTCCGGGCATAAACGAGTTGTCGACATGACGCCCATAACCCCCACCCACAGAGCAGCGGCTGAACAGCAGACTGTGAATCTTCAGCGGAATCACCGCAGCGCGAAACAAGGGGTGGCTATCGAGCGCAGAGAGAACCACATCGGCAAGGGCTGCAAAATCAGAATGCTGCTTATCCAGTTGCCAATTGTTTTTAACCTCTTTGGCGTAGCTTCCAGCAGTCTGAGCGCCGGGAAGCCAGGCCGAATCGTCAAGCTTACTCAATCGCGTTTGAAGCTGCTGAAGATCTTGGGCTGAGAGCAGATCTTCAAGGGGAAAGTGCATGGCTCAACCAACCTGCCTAAATGGTTTCCTCCACCCATCTTGAAGCAGACCGGCACCCACCAGCCCCACGGCTGCCTGTGCCTTTTGCTACACGCCAGCGGCATCAATGAAGCGGTTAAGCGCGGCCCAACTGGATAGGCTCATAAACATCGGATGCAAGCAACACCTGTGCTCCCAAAGCCTTTCAAACACTGTGCTCCCAGCCTGCGTGTGCTGGCCGCTGGAGCAGCTGCCACAGCTCTAACCTCCAGCCTCAGTGGTTGGGCGATGGCGCAATCCCGCGAGGTGCGCGTTTATTCAGGCCGCCATTACAGCAGCGATAACGCGATCTACGAACGCTTCACCAAAGCCACTGGCATCAAGGTGCGCCTGCTGGAATCAAACGACGCAGCCATCATCGAGCGGCTTCGCAGGGAGGGAAAGAACAGTTCAGCTGATGTAATGATCCTGGTTGATGCAGCTCGACTCGACAACGCAACCCGAGAAGGAATGTTTCAGCCGATTCGTTCGGCTGAACTGATGCGTGACGTACCCCTTTCTCTAAGGGATCCCCAGGGGCGCTGGTTTGGCCTTACTAGGCGAGTGCGTGCTCTCGCCGTCAATTCGTCGGTGGTCAACCCCAAAACAGTCAACACCTACGCCGACCTCGCCAAGCCTCAGCTCAAAGGAAAATTGTGCTTACGCAATCGCTCCAGTGTTTACAACCAGTCGCTGGTAGGAGATCAAATGGTGCTGCGAGGCGATGCGGCAGCAACCCAATGGGTCAAAGGGATGGTCAACAATCTCGCTGAGCCGGTCTTCAGTAGCGACATGTCACTGGCCCGCGCCGTAGCGCGCGGGGAATGCGGGGTTGGCGTCGTTAACAGCTATTACGTTGCCCGCATGCTCTCCGGCCAGACCGGCGCTGCGGACAAGACCCTGGCTAACAAAATCACCATCAAATATCCGAATCCAGCCCATTTGAATGTCAGCGGTGCCGGAGTGACCCGCTACGCCAAAAACAAACCAGAAGCTATCAAACTGATTGAGTTTCTCAGCTCACCAACAGGCGGAGAAGGTTACGCATCTGGCAGCTTTGAATACCCGCTCAAAGGCTTTGGCAACAATCCAATTCTGCGCCGCTTTGGCAATTTTAAGTTTGACGGTGTTTCCGCATCCCAGCTTGGCTCTAAAACCCGTGCAGCCATTCAATTGATGGCTGCCAACGGCTGGCAGTAGCGGTTCGTGCAGCAAGCTGGTTCCCGTCCTTAGGTCGCAGAAATCTCGTTGAGCACGGCCCGCCATCGCCTCCCCCTGTTGCCATGGCGCAACCGGATCAGTCTGCGGCGCGACACCAGTCGCGGCAGGGCCGGACTGGTTGCCGTGGTGATGGGGATCAGCCTGCTAGCCATCCTCCCTTTGCTTGCGCTGGTCAAAGAGGCGTTGCTCAGTGGCCCACAACAGGCAGCTGTTCTGGGGCCTGATGGTCTCGCTCAGATTCGCGGCACCTTGCTTCTTGTGCTGGGGGAGGGCGTTCTCGGAGCAGCCATGGGCACAGCCATCGGTTGGCTGACCGCCGTGTGTCGCTTCCCCGGCCGCCGCTGGCTGCGCATCGCCCAGCTGCTGCCCATGGCGTTTCCGGCCTACCTCCTGGCAGCCAGCTTGATCGACTGGGGCAGCTACCGCGGCCTGCGAATCCATGGCCTCGGCTGGGCTGTGGTGCTGCTCAGCCTCGCCAATTACAGCTATGTCTTTCTGCTCAGCACCGAAAGCTTCTCAGTGAGTGGCCGACGGCTGCTGGAAGCTAGTCGCAGCCTTGGAGTCGGACCATGGGCGAGCTTTTTTCGAATCGTCCTACCGATTGCCCTGCCCTCTATCGGCGCGGGAGTAGCTCTCAGCGCCATGGAAGTGGTCAACGAATTGGGCGCGGTGCGCCTGCTCGGGGTTCCGAGCCTCTCGGCCGGAATCCTCGATCGCTGGCAGCTGGCCGGGGATCCTCAGGGGGCAGTAGCCCTGACGTTGGTGGCCTTGGCCATCGTGGCGGTGTTGATCGCCGCAGAGCGGCTGCTCCGCCAGCGCAGCCGCCGTTGGAATTTGGAGGGCTCCAATGGGGGCGACCATGCCTGGCACTTGCATGGCTGGCGGGCCGCCCTGGCCCAGCTGATCACGGCCATCCCACCGCTCTGCGCACTAGCGATCCCGATGCTCTGGATCCAGCAGGGCTGGGAAGGTCTACGCAGCGAGCCCCTCGACGAACTGCTGCAGCTCTCTGGACGCAGCTTGGGTTTGGCCCTGGCGGCCACCGGCGTCACCGGGCTCGGGGCCCTACTGCTGGCGATCTGCCGGCGATGGAGCCCCCAGCCGGTGGTGCAACAGCTCACCTTCGTATCCGGCCTGGGTTATGCCATTCCCGGCAGCGTTCTGGCCCTTGGCCTGATGGTGATTGGCGGCCCGGCCGGCCTGGGCCCGGTGCTGCTACTGCTCTGGGGCTACGGCGATCGCTTTATGGCCGTCTCGAAGCAAGGGCTCGATGCAGCCCTGGAGCGGATCCCCCCGAGCATCGATGAGACGGCTACCAGCCTGGGTTGCGATTGGCTGGGGGTGCTGCGCCGCATCCACCTGCCACTCCTGAAAGGCCCAATGGTGGTGGGCTCACTCCTTGTGTTTGTGGATGTGGTGAAGGAGCTACCGATCACCCTGGCGCTGCGCCCATTCGATTTCGACACCCTGGCGGTGCGGGTGTTCCAATACGCCAGTGATGAGCGGGTGGGCGCGGCCATGGCGCCAGCGGTGCTGATCATGGTGTTTGGAATGGCGGCCTCTCTCGTCCTGATACCAAGCCTGGAGCGGCGCGACTAATCTCGTCCGCAGCGGCATTTGCCGCCTTTCCAGTGTGAACACTTGCTCTTTTTGCAGCTCTTTTTCTTGTCTGCACTGGGGCCGCGCTGACCGAGGGGAGAAGGTGCCTCGTTGCTAGGGCCAATGGGCTTAGCCATGGCGACAACCTCTGGCGTGAGGTCGAACTCTTGAATCAGCCTATGGAGGCCCAGGCCTGCCTTGGACGGCCTTTGCGGTGATTGGACGTCGAATTACCGGCGGTTGTGCCATTTGCTACACCTTTCATCGGGGAAGGTCTTGGCTACGGTGCGAACAGCGAATCGAACTCACTATGGTGCAGTCCAGCACCAGCGCCAACATCACCACGAACACCACCGCCCCCGTGGCCACCGGGCCGGCAGGTCGGGCGATGGCCCAGCCGATGGACGGCGCCCTGCTGGAGGGCCTGCAGCAGCACCTGACGATGGAACGCCAGGCCAGTGCGGCCTACTGGGCCCTGGCAATCTGGTTTGGCGAGCGGGAGCTGCGGGGCTTCTGCAGCTACCTCAAAGGTGAGGCGAGCAACGAGCAACACCACGCCGGACTGGTGGCCGACTACCTGGTCGCCCGCGGCCAGACCGTGCTGCTGGAAGCTGTGGCACCACCCCGCCAGCACTGGTCAGCCGCCGAAGACGTCTTCTCCGCCATTTTCCAAATGGAGGCGGAGGTGACCAGCTCCCTGCAACAGCTGTATGCCATGGCTGAGCGGGCCGGCGATGTGCGCACCACCGTGTTCCTCGATCCGATCGTGCAGGGGCAGATCGACTCCGAGAATGAGGCCGCCCACCTGCTGGGGCGGATCCGCTTCGCCCAGGGCAATCCAGCCGCCATGCTTGTGATCGATGGGGAGCTGAGCGAAGGCAAGCACGCGCCTGAATCGCTCGCCTGAGCCGAGCTCAGCAGGGCAGGGGCCGGCGGGTCACTTCTTCCAGAAACGCCACGGCAAGACTGTCGCGTAATCCAACGCTGCGGCGCAGCTGGCTAGCGCAGGCCTGCAGCTCCAGGCGGCGGCTCTGCAGTTGTTGGAGTTCTCGCTTCAAACGCAGCAACAGACGCTCCTCGCGGCAACGGCCCAGATCGGCCATCACCTGAGCACCGCGGCAGCGCAGCTGGTCCATTTCGTGGCAGAGGCTGGCCACCAGGCTGGCCGATGGCTGGGTGGCGAGGTGGGGGGAACGGCTGGTCATTGCAGGGCTCAGGCGGCACCCAGGGGAGCGGTTTCGATCAACACCGGCGCCAGGCGCATGCCGGACTCGCCAACGGGAGCCTCGATCAACTGGGCCTGGCGAATGCGCGAGATCAGACGAGTGGTGGTGACGCGGGTGGTGCCGATCAGTTCACCGATCCGCTCATGGGTGAGTCGGAAGGGCAGATCACACCAGCTGCCGCAGCGGCGTCCGAGGCGGCGCACCAACAGCCCCAGCAGGGCATGCAGACGCTGTTCGGCACTGCCGAGATGGCGAATGCGCAACAGCTGCAGGGTCCACTCGTTGACGGCATCAAATCCCTCGCCCTGACGGGGAGTTGCATCGCTGCGGAAGCTGAGGGGCGTGAGGGCCTCGACGCAGACGCCCTCACTGCAGAGGCGATCGACGCACAGCTGATCGCCCGCCTGCAGAAAGGCGAGTGTCATCCCTTCGGTCTCCTCACAGGGGCAGTAGACGCGGGCCACGCCATCGAGCACCTCGATGCAGCTGCCACTGGGGCGCCGGGCTGGATCGAGCAGCACGGTCTGCCCGACGGGCATGCGCACAGCAGAGACGGGGTCGTCGGAGAGGAAGCGAAAACTCATGGCCGCTGCGCGGGCTTATTGCGAATGACTCGCAACCTAAACAAGATCGCCGCCTTTTGCAAGCGATTCTCAATAACAACTGTCAATTGCAAGGCGGGCGCCGCCAGCTGGGGCTTGTTGCGGTAGACGTAGTCATTGTGCTGGAGACGGCGCAATTCCCGGAGGTATTGCACTGTGGCGCCCGCCATCGACAGAACGCCGGTGATCATGAACGCCGCCGCCACCAGCTGCACACCGCGCTCCACCTGAACTTCATCGCCCGCCGTGGCGCGATCAATGGCGGCAATGATCTTGTCGAGACCGAACCCGAAACTGATCAACAACAGACAGGTGCGGATCCAGGCCATCAAGGTGCGCTCCGCCGCATCACGGTTGCGCTGTTTGGCCAGTTCGTTGGTGAGGTTCATGGGTGGCGCTCCGCTACCAGGACCTGATGGGCCTTCTCGGCATCCAGATCGCGGGCCAAAAACACATTGAGCAGGGTGCGGATTACGGCCACCGCCGCCAGCTGCACCAGATGGGTTCCAGTGGGAGAGGTCGAGGTAGCGACGATGTCGGCCCCCAGCTGAAACTCCAAGGCCATCGCCAACCAACTGCCTAAAGTCAGCTCCACCTTTGGGAAACCAGGCGATCCGCGCAGCCGGCGACGCCAGGCCAACCAGCCCTGGCGCAGGGTGACCAGCAACCCGAGCAGCACCGTGCCCAGCGAGAGGCCCTCGAGCAGGGCACGCAGGGCCGAGGCCACAAGCCCCATCCCCTGTTCAAATCCGAGAATCAGCACAGGCTCAGGGCTCAGCATCGGTGGGCACTCGCAACGATCGGGATTGGCGGAACAGCAGGTGCACCATCCAGCCAGGCACGGTGATCGAGGCCACCAGGATGGTCAACGCAACGCTCAAACGGCTGGAGAAGGTGCGGGCCACATCCAGCCCGGACTGCACGAAGGCCAGTGTCACCAGCACCGCAAAAATACCGGTGGTGAGGGCGCTGACGGAGCGCAACACATCGCGAGGCTGGTGCCTATCGCTGCGATCTGCGTCGCCGCTGAGCAAGCGACCGGCCAACACGGCAGCCGTGCCCACCAGCCCGCCGACCAGGCGACTGGGATGGGCCCGCGGAGCACTCACCGACCCAGGCATAGCCGTGGATGCACGCAGGGGCCTCAGGCTAAAGAGGGCGCCAGATCGCGTCAGCCACGCTGGCGTATTTGCAAAGTGCTGCGCGAATCCGCGCGCTCGCGCGGCCCTATTCCTCCGCCGCACAACTGGGGCACAGGGCCCGCACATTGAGCACACACTCCAGCAGGCGGAACCGATGGTGCCCGGCGGCCTGTTCGCCGGCCTGGATCACCTCGGCGTTCTCAAACTCTTCGGTGCGGCCGCAACGCACGCACACCAGATGGTGATGGTCGCGGTGGGCGTCGCTGGCCAGCTCAAAGCGACGCCCTCCCTCGGGCAGCTCCAATTCCTGCAACAACCCCATCGAGCTGAGCAGCCGCAGGGTGCGATACACCGTGGCCAAAGACACCCGCTCCTCACTGCGCAGCAGGCGCTGATGCACCTCTTCGGCGCCCAGATGGCTGCCCTCACCGATGCGTTCAAACAGGGCCAGCACGCGCTGGCGCTGGGGGGTGAGCCGCTGGCCACGATCGTGGAGGCTATTGCGCAGGCTGGGTTCGGCGGGCACCACAGCGTCCTCAGGCTTCTCAACAATAAGCACAATTGCGAAGTGGCGCCAGGGGAGGCAGGCTGCGCCATCCCCACACCTCAACCACCGCAGGCAGACTGAAGAATCCCCCACCGGCCGCGCTGCCATGCCCACCCAAGCCGCCGTGCAGGCCTATTACGGCCAGGAGCTCACTGGCACGGCCGACCTCAAAACCAGCGCCTGCTGCGATGCCGACGCGGTGCCGGACTGGCTACGGCCGCTGCTGGCCCGGATCCATC
>Ga0194118_10006770_pt1 | contig 11286 bp, 10 predicted proteins | sample TA2MahsurfametaG_2_FD_148662 | JGI IMG/M metagenome (GOLD analysis project Ga0194118, IMG submission 148662) | Freshwater microbial communities from Lake Tanganyika, Tanzania - TA2015013 Mahale N5 surface | ecosystem: Environmental > Aquatic > Freshwater > Lake | place: Tanzania: Lake...
TTTTACAATTTTTTTTTTTTTACGCTTTTTTTTTTTTTTTGATAAAAAAAAAAATATGATTTTCTTTTCATACATTCTCCAATGTCCGCTTTAATTGAGTCAACGTATCGTCGACAAGGTTGGGTTTGACACAAATACGTTGAAAAAGTGTTTTCCATGCTGGAATCGTACGGTTTTGAAGAAATCGAAGTTTCTATGTTGTGGTAAGATCTCTTTTTACGAACCTTTCTTTATGTTTCACTAATGCCTGTTGTTTCCACTCCTCCCAGTTGGTAAGACATAAGTCAAAGTATTTTTTTTTAATTGTACCCATAAACATATATAAACATCGAATAAATGGAATTTGGTCCAATCCCATTTGTGTGTTGTGTTGACGGTACCATTTCTTTTTTTTTTAAGATGGAAAAAAAAATATCCGTATGTATTCTTTTTGTTCCGAATCACATTTCTTCCATGTCGTGACGTATTTTATACTATATCGTTCATTACCTTATTTGTTCATGGTTCAACAAAAGACAAAGACGATACCTATGGATAAATTTTATAATGACCCGGTTCACATACTTACCATGTTTAGATAGTTACAATAAGCGACTACTACCGTAGTCACCATAATTTCATTTATTGGGGACCGCTTACAGCGGTCCATTCAATAAATATCAAATGAAAAGAGGTGCGATTACGGTACTACGGTTTCCAGCTTATTTCTACAGTACAATGAGTTCCTCAGTTATAATTTGATCTAAAAAATTCGACGACAACATTTTTTTTTGGTCAGATTCGTCCATGTTTCGTATTTGATATTGTGTTTCGAATGAATTCCATTTGTCTTTACATTTGTCATCAAGAAGCTGTCGAATTTTTTGTAGAATGATTGTAACCTTATGTCGCATATCCTTGATCATCTTTTCCCCCAAGAGAAGAAGTTGTACAACGGAATATTTCTTGATGATCCATGTCACATCCAGATTCGGTTGGGGGAGTAATTGATGAAATAAGTTCTTTTTTGAAAGGTCTTGGGCATTCTCGGTAAAAACTAAACGTGCCTCTTGCTTTTCATCATCATCATCATCATCATTACTCGTAATAGAGATGATTTTTTCTACACAAATAAAAGGGTGAAAAAGAAGACTCATATTCAAAATCTTTTGTTGACTTGCGGGCGATGATGAAGTACGTCTTAAAAATGAAGAAAATTTACTGACATGTTTCTTACGGAATTTTTGTAAATGTTGAAAAATTTGTTTCAGTTGTTGTTCATTTTGGGACATGTCATCTTTTGAAGCGAGTTGATAAAAGACATTGATTTTATAAGTTGTTGAGGAATTCCCATTTTGTAAAAAAAATTCATAAGTAGCCTCCGTTTCACGTTTTAATAGGTCATCAATTTTTTTTCGTTGTAGTTCAAATGTTTGTTTATTAACGGGAGGAGTCATAGTGTTTAATATTAACTTAAACAAAAGATCCATTACCATACTGGTAGCTTTTTTTTTTTGATTTTGTAATATTCTTTGTTGAGATGTCGTAAACTTGTTATCTTTATGTACAATCCATTTTCCAGCAATATCCCATGAGACACGAGATGAAACAGTTTGTTGTCGTCTTTCGGTAAGAGATTGGGGTTGCTTTGTGTTCATATCAGACTTACGTTGTTGATGAAGTTCTTTTCCTGTGATTCCTAGTTTTTTCAAAACATGATAGATGATGGTGTAGAAAACAGCACCAACTACGACTATACCCAAAACAAGGAGGGTTATATTGGATGAAGACAACATCGGTAATTCCAAAATTTCGTCAGATATTTTTTATATTTATCATTCTATTTTTTTTTTTTTTCTTAGGAACGTGATGGGTAAGAGAAAAGAATATCAATATATTAACCATATGTGTGATACACAATATTAGGAGATTCTTCAATAATTTCCATTTTTTCTGGAAGGTGGTGAGAAAGGGAAACACGTTGTTGAAATTCGTCGGATTGTAAGACCTCTGTAATACTATGTTCAATACAATCGAGTAATTCTTTTCGTTGAAACCCAGTCAATTGATATTGGATTTGATTTTGAACATAAATCAAAAAGAAGGGTACTGCTTCACACATACGCCAATGAACATAAGATGGGGATGAAACATCTTGGACATATTCGGTATCAATCTGATCTTTTACAAAACATAATTTGAGGGTAGAGGGTAAATTTCGTTCTTTCGAGGCATAATATTCTGCCATCCATTCTAATTCTTCCATAGATTTATGACAGGGAAGACAACTTTCTTTCCAAATATACAAAATCACAATATCTTGTTGACTTAACCATTGTCTCCATGTTTCCATCGAAGAGGGTATTTGTGGTAATGTCATCGTACTGATTTTCCCATGATCTACTGTTTTTTGTTGTTGATGATATTGTTCATAAATTGGATAAGCTCTTGACATGGAAGAAGAATGAGGAGTGGATGTCCATGAAGGAGAGGAAAGAGAGTGTGTTTTGGGAGTGGGAGATCGTAATTGAGAACTCAATAATTGTGGTTTTTGCATAATTTCAAATGGATTTTTTTTTTTGTCTATAGTTGTCAATAAAAAGAAAGAAGAAATGATTTTTGTGACAAAAAATACGTTCGTTTAAATTTCTTTTTTTTTTACGAGAGTAAAGAAAAAAAGAACTGTATACATAATTTGTATGTATATAATAATTATGATAATATAATTATTATAATATAATTATTATAATAATTAGTAGTAAAAGACTAGATATATATATCGAATATAACGAATATAACGAATATAACGAATTGATACAAGATGAGTCGATCGTCTTCGTCGTATACGACGGTTCAAGGTACAAGTCGAAGTAATGTACCATCTTCTCCTCCCATCTTTTCTTCATGGTCAGATCCTTGTGGTTGGCCTGGGACACAAAATCGGGATGTTCTTTTTCAACAACGGAAACAATTATTTTTACCCATGGAAAAAAGTGTCAATCAGGACCCGTGGCAACAACCTTTCCATGGACAAAATATGGAAAAATTAAATCGTACCATTGCGTCATTAGGAAAAAACGTATGTGAATATCGTATTTTTCCTAAAACACCTGTGTTATGGTTTTCGTAAATAAAAGTTGATTGGATTGAAGAAAATTTTTTATTCTTTCGACTGGTTAAAAAAAGAATAAAAAGAATAATGAAATTATTTACTTCCAAAACCGGAGTTTCCGTATCTCCCAATTTTGAAAAACAAAGTCCGGTTGTCACCCAACCATTTTTTCGTCCTTTATTAATTCTTCTGTACCTTCTTTACTTGTTTTTCCTATGTATTTCCATCATGAAATGGATCCCTGCGTTATCGCGATGGTGGGGACTATCTTCCCTGTATCATTTCTTTTGGAAACCGTTCTCTTCAAAACAACAACCTCTTTTGAAAGCCTCTGTAGAAAAAATGTATATTTTTTTGTTCATGTATAGCCTGTTTCCATTCATTTCTCTTATGACCCCAACATCAATTCAATGGTTATTTGGAGTAGTGGGTATGGTGGTATTTGGTAGTTTGGTTCTTATTTTTGGTGGAATGTCACTTTTTCATGTATTTCACACTCGTGGTCCAAAACAAATAGAAGGGGCGAGTTTGTTGACCGTACTAAGTTTATTTTTCTTAACGATAGGTGTACAAGGATTTTTTCATTTATTTGTCAATATTACCTCTTCTCCTTCTTTTTTAAACTCATTGACAGTAAAACTTCCTCAATGTATTCCTCCTTTTGTACAACGACTTTCGAAAGGAACGAGTACATGGAAATTGAATATCAAAGATAAAAAAACTGGTACGGTGTTGTTGACATCGAAAGACTTTTCTTTAGAGCAAATCCCATCGGAGTGGAGTATCGACATTACGACTATTGTTCCCTCTTCTGATCCGGGTTCCTCTACGACAAATGCCTATTCGTCATGGGGAGGAAACAATGGGTATGGTGGGTATGGTACGAAGAAAAATTCAAGTATCAAACAATTATGGTCGTCTTTAAAAAAAAACGTGTTATCAGGAAATGCGAAAGGACCTGTTTCTACAACAACTACGTTACCGTTTACTTTAACAGTGGCTACACGATCCGATTCGACGACTCAAAAAGTACAAGACATTACTTACCAAATTCGACAACAAGTCATCTAAAACCTAAAAACATGATTCTTTCCAAATCCAAATGACATGATATAAATAATATCATGATATAAATAATATCATGATATAAATAATATAAGGGATATATAATACATAGAGAGAAAAGAAAAAATAAACAGTGAAATGGGAATTAAAAATCTTCATCCTTTTTTACGAAAACTGTGTCCTCAGATATATCATGAAGTACCTTTACATCAATTTCGATTTCAGAAAATGGCGGTAGATGTATCGATTTATTTATGTAAACTAAAAACAACGTATGGAAAACAATGGTTAGATGGATTTATTCAATTTGTGTGTACACTACGGAATCATGATATTCATCCGATCTTTATTTTTGATACAGAGTTTCCGATTGAAAAACAAGCGGAAAAACAACAACGAGCTTTCCAACGAAACAAATTAAAAGAAAAAGTTCAACATTTAACTCAATTATGGGAACAATTAAAAAAAGATTTTCATGAACAACAACAATTTTTTAGTCATTTTATTTATGATGAACTTCGTGATGTATATTTGAAAATTGAGGAAGATTGGAAAGAAGAACATCCTATTTCGATTCAAAAAATGGATATGGAGATTGAAAAGCTCAATAATTCATTACTTTCTATACGATTAGAAGATTATGAATTAATCAAGGAACTATGTACCCTCATGAAAATACCTTTTTATCAAGCACTAGGAGAAGCTGAAGCGACATGTTCATTATTAAATAAATTAGGATATGTCGATGCGGTCATGTCAGAAGATACAGATGTATTGGCGTATTCCGCGCCAGTTTTTGTTCATCGAATTTCGACAATCAATCAAACTTGTGTCGTCATTTATTTTACAGAATTGCTTTGTGCGTTACGAATGCATGCCTCACAATTTTTAGATTTTTGTATCATGTGTGGAACAGATTACAATAAAAATATGTCAAAAATTGGACCGGATAAATCATATCGTCTTTTACAGAAATATGATAATTTAGAAAATATTGAACAGTGTTGTCAACATATGGATCTCTCGATTTTATCGTACCCTCGTGTCCGTCAATTATTTTCTCCTACTTTTCCTCACGATCAATCGTTTTGGAAAGAAATTCCCTTTTGTGGATTTCCGGATATGATTCAATTGAGTCAATTCTTCTTTCATCACAATCTTCGTAGTGAACTTTCGTTAGTTCAACGAGCTTTTTTTGACAATCATTATCTTCAATACCCATCCTCTTGGAATTCGATTCAACCACCCACAACTTCCCTTCTTTCCATTTCCACTACGATAACGTAATGTAACGAAATTATTCTTGATTTATATTTATATTTATATATTTATATATTTATATTTATATCCATATCTTCTCCAGATAATGATTGAGTAACTTGTACACAAAACACATGTGTCATGACCATTCCTAGTAATGAAAGAAAAAAGAAAATACCACTAGTAAAGGATGGAAAAATAAAGTGAACCAATATGATGGATGACGACGACGTTTGGCTAGACCTAGACATTCCTTTCCACAATCGACTTTCTCGAGATAACCATGACAGAATCAGAATGATGGTAAGTAATGTCATGACAATCGTCACCACACCAACAATCCAAAACATCCAAAAAGAAAAAGGTATCACCCTACGAAATTCTTCTTTCGGAGAAACGGGTCCGGTAATTAATGATGGTAATGATGGTGACGATGGTAATGATGATTTCTTGGCAGGTGTGATGAACATGGAAGAATCTGTTTTATACTTCTGTGGGAATTGAGTTCGAAGAAGTCGTTGTAACCGTCGATAGTTGGTACGATATCCAAATTCTTTATCATTCCATCGAAATATAGACATAACATCCCTAAACGAATCTGAATCTTCTTTGGAAAAAACAGACTTCAGCGCTTGGGTGACATCACTATCTGGATTTTCAAATTTATACCCCAGGACAAAAATGTACCAATCACGTATTTCTTGGAGGGGAATGTAATAAGACGTGAGTGGAAGTTTTCCAGATGTAGGTAATAAACGATTCAAGTATTGGATGATATAGGTCGTATTGATAGATCCTTTTGCTAACCCATACCCAATACGATAAAGAAAAAGTAATTGACCTACTACAGTCTCATTAATTTTATTTTTTATCTCTCTTCTTTTATTTTCATCTACAATTTCTGGACGTTTCCAACCCGTACACAAGTCCACTAAATGGTTGACATAATGTGCCAAGCATGTTTTTAGTGCCAAGTAATTATTCTGCTGGGTTTGGGATTGGGGTTGGGGTTGGATGGATCGTTGAGGTGTGACGTTGCCGGATGGTAATGTTTCTGTATATGATGGTGTACCACGACATTGATCGATGTAGACTTGAACCGTGATTCCACCGAGTTGAAAAAAGGTATGAACGAGATATTCCATGGCAATAAAGAGGTACCAAAGAAACATCATATAATGTTGAAGAAAGGCCAACATTCCTTTTTGAATATGCGACAGAATAAGAACACTGACAAGAACAGCCGTCAAAATATGATACCATGAAAAATCGACCAATAAGTTCAAACCCATATTATGAGGTTTTTCAAAGAGTGAAAACATATCAGCAATAACTTCGACGATCGTCGTTAATAAAGCGGTCAATGCGCCATACGTTGAGGTAATGATGGACAACACACCACTTTGTTTTCCGACTTCACAATCTTCATTTTGTTGATTATACCATACAAGTCCTAAAAAGAGTAAGAACCATCGCAAACGATAAGGTATGGTAGTAATCATATCAAACACAGAAATGGCAGAAAAACACTGTTGAAATGTATTGGCGATGGCATAAAATAAAATTAAGAAAAGATAGAGTAAACAAAGGGTTACGAGGGTTAAAAGGATTTGAGAACTCACGGATTGACGACGTAGACCTCGACAAATATAATTACCAAACCATCCCTGTTGAATACAGAAAAGGATGAGGATAAACCCACAAACAAAACAGATACACGCAACTCCTGCCTTTTGTGGAGATGTATATTGTATGGTAGAAAGTTGAAACAATAGATGTAAACCCCGATCTACATACTTTCGTAAAGGAAACTTATCACTCGTTTCTAATTGTTCAACGAGAAGTAAAATATGTTGATTAATTTTTTGTAAACATTCTTCCACGCGTGGTGACGCGGATTTTGGTGTACTCATATTTTTTATTCATTCTCCAATAAAAAAAAATCATCTTTCATCTTTCATTATTCTTCTTCTTTATGAATAATTATTATTCTTCATAAATAATATATACTACAACAAAATGTGGTTTCCATGGCAACATTGTGTGAATGTTTTCATGTCTCTTTTTTCAAACCGAACGGAACTACCGCATTTTCATGTTCTCCCGGGATTAGGAGGTTCATGTTTTCATCAAAATGGTACTGATCTATGGCCATCTCTTCGTCTACTGTCTTGCCCGGAAATATTTTTTGAAGAAATGTTTCATAATCGAACCATCTTCCCGTATCCAATTACCTCATGTACATCATCATGTACATCATCATGTACCTCATGTACCTCATCATGTACCGCATGTACATCATCATGTACCTCATGTACATCATGTACCTCATGTACATCATGTACCTCATGTACATCATGTACCTCATGTACCTCATGTACCTCATGTACATCATCATGTACCTCATGTCATACACGTCAGACATGTCGTTCTCCTTCTCAACATTATGGAATCTTTCAACAAAAGCATCTTCCTTGGATAATCAAGTGGTGGAAAACAACCCATTATGGTTATGACCGAGTTATTCAAGTGTGTCAGGATTGTCATGTTCACTTTCCATCTCGATCTTTTACCCTTCCCTATGATTTTCGATTCATTATGAATCATTCTTATCTCGAAAAACAATGGTATGTTGAATTATTTCGACATTTTTCATTATCCTCTCATAACATTATTATCGCTCATTCCTTGGGAGGATTACTTTTATACGACTTTTTACAACAACAATCCGTTTCATGGATTCAACAACACATTCGTCATATTATTTTTGTCAATGTTCCTTTTGGAGGATCTCCCCTTGCCAAGGAAATGATCTCGTCAACATCTTTCTCATCCTCATCCTTTTTTTCCAAAAAATGGAAATCTCATCTTTCACAATGTCAAGGAGTCTATTGGTGTCTACCATGGCTCGATGATCATCGTTTTGATTCACCCTCTCCATGGGTTCAAAAGACATATCGGCAATATTTGTATCCAAAAAAAAAACAACGACAACGAGGACTTGCTGGAATAAAAATAAGTGTATGGACCTCCGAAAAGGATCAAGCTGTTCCGTTGTCTCATAGTGAAACGTTTATTCGACATTATTGGAATCAATCGTCCATTGATTTTTATTCTTTACATAATGCTGATCATTCCTCTATTTTGATACACCCGTTATTTTTAAAATGGCTACGACAATCATTACAACATTCTTGATAGGTACCTTTCTAAAAAAAGAGGAAGTAAAGAAGGTATGGTGGCTACAAAAAAATAATTTCAAAGACATTTATAAAAACGATTACGGTATAGTAAATGAACAATTTTGAAACACTGTTTGAAACATAACATTCGGATAATAATCTCGCATTTTGAAATCAATTTCCTTCATAACAGTCTTATTTTGTACATCGGTCACCATTCCAAATGTAATTTGACGTCTCGGGTCTTGTACAATGTACCATGACCCGGTTTTCTTCTCTCCATCAAGGATACAATAAATGGAAGAAAAATTGGAGAGAAGTACCGAAGGGAAAAGAAATTGAAAAGAAAAACAATCATAAAACGGGTGAAGATTGCTTTGTTGGATAGTCATCGGGTTTGTAATATTTGTCATGATTCCTTCAAAATAACGATATTCATGAGTTTGATTCGTCTTTCCTGAAAAACGAAACATCCACTGTGTATCGGAAATGGGTTGAAACGTAAAACTTGTACAATGTAATTTCTTATGGACAAGAAACGCTTGATAATTTCGCAATACTTCAAAATATCGTGATTGAAGGGCCAATGTAAAGACATTCTGTCCAAAAGACATCCATGAAGAAAGGAAAAAGAAGAAATAAACCCATACGCAATAAGATAAAACTTTCCACATACAACAAACCAATAAACCAACAAACCAATAAACCAATGACAACAACTCCTTTTTTTTTCTTTCTTCTTTTTTTTTCTGTCTTTAAATTTTCCTCATTCTTTTTTTCTTTTTTTTTGTCTCGTAATGATTTATAATGATGTATGATGTTTCCAATACAAACAATATTGAGCCATGGTCATGAGAAAGATGGAAGTGTCATTCGTTTCCATCGCACACAATGTCTGTAAAGTTGAATTTCGTTTCCATTCTTGTACAAGATCATCCCAAGAAAAAGCCGTAGGAAATCGAATCCATAAAAAACTTAATAACAAAAAACAAGGAGAATAAGTATACGGTTCTTCAACCATAGGTGAATACAGTAATTTCAAATCTTTCCAGTCTAATAATGGAGAAGAAGATAATGCCGTTTGTTTTTCTTCATAAGTGTCTTCCTTCCCTTCTTGAACAGACATATCTTTGGATTCGATAAGCGAAAATACAGGAAGTCGTTCTCGAAAGGAAACAGATAAGCACTGATAAATTTGTTGGGAGATATCCATAAATCGACGATACGGGGTTTTTTTTTTCTTTTCTTCCAATAAAGTTTCTTTACTTGTATACGATTTGGATGTTCGTTCAAACCATCCGAATTCTTGTCCTATAGAAGTCTGCCCCGTAAATGCCATGTTGTTTCTTATTTTATTTTTTTTTTTAAAATTCTATTGATTTCTTTTTTATGTATGTTTCTAAAAAAAAAATATAATTGTACTCTTGACATAAATACAGAATGATCAAAAACAACAAACCAATCAAGACTTGGATCGACTGGGTTGTAAACAATAACATGACCAATTTTCTGAAGAACCGGTAGATACTTGTTCACAAGAGATTGAACTTCTTCGTACATTATCATAGCCCACAATACAGAACGAATATGGGTCTCTTCCACAATAATCATTACAACTTACTGTTCCATTATTTCCGATTCGTTTATATAAATCAGGTAAACCAGGCCCCATTGGACCTGGTATTCCTGGTGGACCAGGAAGTCCTTGAAGTCCCATCGGCCCTGAAGTACCTTGGGGTCCTACAGGTCCTACGGGTCCTACGGGTCCCATAGGACCTATAGGTCCTTGTGTACCTTCTGTTGCTATTGAAGTAGAAAGTCCAGGTCCCATAATAGTAATGATAATAATGAATAATAAATGTTGAAGAAGAATGAAAAAATAGAGAATGCTCCCAATAAAATGTTTATTTATCTATCTATATATAGATAAATAGTTTGAATATACATTTTGTTTTTTCACATAAATATACCGTCACGAGAAAAAATATCATGACAAAGACATAAAATTTGTACGATTCGAGGAAAGAAAAAAAAACCATAATGGGTCAATATAAAATTTTTCGTTTTCAGGAAATTGTAAATGAAAAAAAGTATGTTCACAAATCAAAGTAGAGTTTGAAAATTCATCAAAAAAAGGAATATCGGGTGACATGTACGACAGATATCTAGTTTTATGTAAGGATTGTAAACGTTTCCAATCATAAAGAGTACTTCCATTAAACGAAGACCATACTTGTAAGGGTTCATTGCGATACCATACAAGAGATTCATCAAATAACGAATGTATTTTTTGATCATGAGCTCGTTTGTCTTTCATGGTCTTCCAATGATAATTATATCCGATTGGAATCAAAGGGAACGTATCAAAAATGGTTTGTTGTTTAGTAATGGTATTCGCAGATACAGCAAGACATTCTTGATCGGAAGAAAAAAGAGAAATCGCATGTAACCAACCATCTTCGTACATGATACCTTCCAAATCAAGATCGATCATCCATAAAAGATCAACATGTTTCATTTTTGGAGTAGTGAGTAAAAAAGACAAAAGGTGTTGACGAAGTTGTGCTAATGTTTGTATACGGTGGATCCACATAGAGTCATCATCATTAGACAGTTCTTTCGTATTTGGCCAAAGCGGAGAGATGGGAACGAGATGAACATGATTGGGAAATTCTTGTTGAAATTCTT
>Ga0194118_10006783_pt1 | contig 11263 bp, 13 predicted proteins | sample TA2MahsurfametaG_2_FD_148662 | JGI IMG/M metagenome (GOLD analysis project Ga0194118, IMG submission 148662) | Freshwater microbial communities from Lake Tanganyika, Tanzania - TA2015013 Mahale N5 surface | ecosystem: Environmental > Aquatic > Freshwater > Lake | place: Tanzania: Lake...
ACCCCCGGCACCAACAAGCTGCAGGTGCTGCGCGCCGTGGAAGACGGCTGGCAGGCCTTCTGCAGAGCCCCCTGGCCGTTCCTGCTGTTCCAGGTGCTCGTCACCTTGATCCTGGTGCCCTTCGGAGCTCTGCTGCTGGCGGGCCTGCTGCGCCTCAACAGCGGTGAACTGCCCCTGCTGCATCCCGTGGCCGCCGGCATCGCCGTGGTGGTGGGCGCCATTGGCTACGTGATCGTGGGCCTCTGGGGTGTGGTGGGCATCACCCGCTGCGCCTGGATGAGCCTCGATGGCCAGCGCCCCTCCTTCCGCAACTTCACCCGCTGGGATGGAGCCGCCGCCGGTCGCCTGCTCGGTTCAGCGATCCTGCTCGCCATCGTGCTGGCTGTGGTGGGCGTGATCGCCGCCTTGATCGGCACAGGCCTCAACGCCCTCAACACAGCTCTCACCGTGATTCCGGTGATCGTGTTCGGCATCTTTTACATCTGGTTCCTGATCAGCCAGAAGTTCCTGCTGCAGCTCTCGCTGTTCGGGGTGAAGCGTCCTGTGGAAACCATCCAGGCCGGCGTGAGCGGCGTGAACCCCAGCTGGTGGGTGGTGCTGTGGCTCGGAATCGTGGAAAGCGTGATCCACGCCGTGGCCGCCCTGTTCAGCTACGGCGGGCTGTTTGTGGTGTTCCCGGTGGTGATCTGCATCAGCACCGCCGCCTACCGCCAGCTGTTCGGCAGCCAGGACCACACCGGCATCCTGAGCAACGGCTGATCGCGGGCGGGCCGCGCTCGCTCAGCGGCGGCGCGCCAGGCGCCATTTGGCAGAACGGCTGCGGGGGTTGGAGTGTTGCTCCTCCTCCGCAGCCGTTTCTGGTTTGCGGGTGATGCGCTGCAGGCGCTCATCGCTCACGAACGCCGTTTTCACGCGGCGATCTTCCAGGGAGTGGAAGCTGATCACGCCGAAGAGGCCGCCTGGCAGTAGCCAATCGGGGGCCACCTGCAGCAGGTGATCCAGCACGCCCAGCTCATCGTTCACCGCGATGCGCAGAGCCTGAAAGGTGCGGGTGGCGGGGTGAATGCGGCCGCGCCGCGCTTTGGGGGGATAGCAGCCGGCCACCGCATAGGCCAGCGCCGCGGTGCCGATGTAGGGGCCCTGCTCCGCCAGATCGTGCTTGATCCGCCGGGCGATCCGGCGCGAGAGGCGCTCCTCGCCGTAGGCATAGATCAGATCGGCCAGCTCGGTTTCCTCGAGGCGCTCGATCAGCTGCGCGGCGGTTTCGCCAGCGCTGGGGTTCATCCGCATATCGAGCGGGCCGTCGAGGCGGAAGCTGAAGCCCCGCTCCGCCACATCCAGCTGGGGGCTGCTCACCCCCAGATCCGCCAGCACCGACAGGGCCGGTTCCGCTGGTGTGTAGGCCGCAAAGTTCGTGGCCACGATCTGCACGCGATCGCCGAAGGGAGCCAGGCGCTCCGCGGCGGCAGCGCGGGCGGTGGGGTCTTGGTCGAGACCGATCAGCCGCAGGCGCGGATGGGCCTCCAGCAGCAGGGCGCTGTGGCCGCCGCCGCCCAGGGTGCAATCGATCAACACACCCTCACCGCGCTGATCCAGCAGGCCCTCGAGCTCGGCAAACCCAGCCAGCACAGGCCCCGCCAACACCGGAACGTGAGCAAACGTGGCGGAATCCTGCGGATCGCTCAAGCGCAGCGCCAGAAGCAGCGGCCCTTCCTTCCTAAGATCCCGCCAGCGAGCCCATCCCCCTCGGCCCCATGACGCAGCTGGAAACGCGCACGGAGCCGATGGTGGTGAACTTCGGGCCGCACCACCCCTCGATGCACGGGGTGCTGCGGCTCGTGGTGACGCTCGACGGGGAAGACGTGGTGGATTGCGAGCCGGTGATCGGCTACCTCCACCGCGGCATGGAGAAGATCGCCGAGAACCGCACGAACGTGATGTTCGTGCCCTACGTGAGCCGCATGGACTATGCGGCCGGCATGTTCTACGAGGCGATCGTGGTGAATGCACCCGAGCGCCTCGCTGATGTGCCGGTGCCCAAGCGCGCCAGCTACATCCGCGTGCTGATGCTGGAGCTCAACCGCATCGCCAACCACCTGCTCTGGCTTGGCCCCTTCCTGGCGGACGTGGGCGCCCAGACGCCGTTCTTCTACATCTTCCGCGAGCGGGAGATGATCTACGACCTGTGGGAAGCAGCCACCGGTCAGCGCCTGATCAACAACAACTACTTCCGCATCGGCGGTGTAGCAGCCGACCTGCCCTACGGCTGGCTGGAGAAGTGCCTCGACTTCTGCGATTGGTTTGGCCCCAAGATCGATGAATACGAAAAGCTGATCACCAACAACCCGATCTTCCGCAAGCGGATCGAAGGGCTGGGGGTGATCACCCGCGAGCAGGCGATCAACTGGAGCCTCTCCGGCCCGATGCTGCGCGCCTCAGGGGTGCCGTGGGATCTGCGCAAGGTGGATCACTACGAGTGCTACGACGACTTCGACTGGGATGTGGCCTGGGAGAAGGAAGGCGACTGCTTTGCCCGCTACCGCGTGCGGGTGGAAGAGATGCGCCAATCGCTGAAGATCCTGCGCCAGGCCTGCGCCATGATCCCCGGCGGCCCCACCGAACACCTGGAAGCCCGCCGCATGGCTGAGGGCAAAACCAGCGAATTCGCCGGCTTCGATTATCAGATCGTGGCCAAGAAGGTGGCTCCCACCTTCAAGATCCCCGGCGGCGAGCTCTACACCCGCCTGGAATCGGGCAAAGGCGAGATCGGTGTGTTCATCCAGGGCAACGACGACGTGACCCCCTGGCGCTTCAAGATCCGCGCCGCTGATTTCAACAACCTGCAGATCCTCCCCCACATCCTCAAGGGAGCGAAGGTGGCCGACATCATGGCGATCCTCGGCTCGATCGACGTGATCATGGGCTCGGTGGATCGCTGAACGGCCTGGACCACTGACGCGATTCCTGCGGCACCTGCAACGGGCGGGGTACCTCCTACCCGCCAGCCTCACGGGATATCTGTGGCTCAAAGGCCTGCACCCGTCTATGCCGGGCTGGCCCTGCCCTGTTCGAGCGCTCACCGGCATTCCCTGCCCCACCTGTTTTCTCACCCGCGCCACCGGCGCTGCTCTCACCGGCAACCTCGCGGGGTCGATCCAGCTGCATGCCTTCGGCCCCCTGCTGGCGGCAGGTCTGCTGTGGTGGTCGCTCCAGGCGATGCGGCGGCGGGAGCTCCTGCCCTTCCGGGTTGAGACCCGCGCCATGGGCTGGATCGCCGCGGCCTTGCTCAGCTACTGGGCCCTACGGCTTGGCCTCAGCTTCACTGGTGTGCACGCCTTCCCGCACCTGGCTGCACGATGAATCCCGAGAGCTGGCTGCTGCTCTGCCGCACCGTGCGCTTCGGCGACACCGATGCCGCCGGGGTGATGCACTTCCCGCAGCTGTTGCACTGGTGCCACGAAGCCTATGAGGAAAGCCTGGAGCGCTTCGGCATTGCAGCCGCAGAGGTGTTTCCCAGGCCGGGATCGATGCCCGAGGTTGCCCTGCCGATCGTGCATTGCAGCGCTGATTTCTTCAAACCACTGATGTGCGGCGATCCTCTGGCGATTGCACTGGAACCACAACGCCTCGATCCCGGATGTTTTGAAGTGCGCTATCGCTTCAGCAGCAACGGCACCCCTGTGGCCGAGGGCCTCACCCGCCACCTGGCCATCAGCAGCGGCGAGCGGGCGCGGCGCGAACTGCCTGCCGCCCTCAATCGCTGGCTGGAGGCCTCATCCCTGAAGAGCGGTGTGCAGCCGCTGTAGGCGACGCCTGGACGCACCAGAGCAAGGCTGCCAGTTGCAGCGGCAGCAGGGCTGCCAACACAGCAAAGGGGTGAAAGCCCGCTCGCCAGAAGTCCTCACTCAGGCCGCAGACACTCACGGCGCCCGCCGCGGCCAATAGAGCAGCGGCCACACGACTGGACGAACGGCTCAGAACCATTCCTTGCGGCCTTCGAGATACGTGGCCTTGAACTCCTGCGGGGTTTGGGTGAGGTAGATGATCCCTTCAATCACACCGATCAACCCCATCACAAAGCCGGCCACGCCACAGGTGAGCACCGTGACCAGCAGCATGATCAAACCCGCCTTGGTGTAACCCAGCACGAATTTGTGAATGCCGAAGGAGCCCAGAAAGATCCCCAGCAAGCCAGCCGCCAGCTTTTTGTTGCTCACCTCCGTGAGATCCAAGGCACTCCAATCACCGTTGCTCATGCTTCACCAGGCCGCACCCCCCGCTTGTAGCGATCTGAGACGCGCTTGTCAGGGCTCTGGCGCAGGCTGTGACGCTGATCGGGAGCTCACCCACTGGCTCCAACGCCGGCGCTCCCATTTCCCAAGTGGGCTGCGCTGCAAAGCAGGGCAAGGCAACCAGCGCCGCGGCCGTTGGCTCGGCGGCAGGGAGGAAGCAAGCCTCTGCAGGGATTGCCAGAGCGCCGCCTCGCCCGCATCGATGCCGGCCGGCGGCTTCACCAAGGCCACCAGCCGCTCCCCCCAAAGCGGATCGGGCTCGGGCAGCACAAGCAGTTCCTCCACAGGGAGTCCTTGAGCTCGGACCAGGTCCAACAAGCGCTGCTCCACCTGCTCGGGAAACACCGTTTCTCCGCCGCTCTGGATGGCTCCATCGAGGCGACCCAGCAGCTGCCAACCCTCCGCACCAAGCTCGGCCCGATCGCCGCTGCTCCACCAACCCTGATCAAGGGGCAAGGGCTGCAGCTCCCCTTGCTGCAACATCCCTGTGGCCAGGCTGGCGGCCTTGATCTGCAGCGCTCCGCTGCCGGGCTCGACGCGGAGCTGCACATGGGGCAAGGCCTCACCACATCCCTCCACCCCAGCCAGGAAGCGCTGTGGAGGCAGGGCCATCACCATGGCCCCGGTTTCAGTGCTGCCGTAGCAGGGAGCCAGCCGAATCCCCAGGGCACGGCAGCGCTGCGCCTGGGAGGGGGGCAGGGCCGCACCACCCACCCAGATCAAGGCAAAGCGCTGCAGCCAACGGATCCCGGCCGGCACCTCCAGCAAGCGCTGCAGCTGGGTGGGCACCAGCGAGAGCACAGCCCGATCGGGGGCCGGCAGCGAGGCTTGAGCCATCAGCTGCTCTGGCTCACGCATCCAGGCAGGCGGAAGCCAGCGCAGTTCTGCCCCCCAGGCCCTCGCCCGCAGCAGTGGCATCAGGCCGCTCACGTGATGGAGCGGCAGAGGATTGAACAGCTCCAGCTGGGCCGGTTCCAGGCCGAGGGCCTGCAGCCACTGGGCGGTTCCGGCCACCGCCACCTGCAGATGAGCCAGAGGCTGCACGCACCAGCGCCGTCCACCACGGCTGCCGCCCGTGCCCAGCACCACCGCCGCCCCCCAGGCAGGAGGGCTCTGGGCGGGCAACGCCGCTTCCAGCAGATCAACCTCCTCTGGAGTAGCGATCGCCACGGTTTGCCCCGCGTCCCAAACCTGCTGCAAGGTGATCGCCAGATCGGCCCGATCACCGCCCGTGCGCAGCAGGAGCGGCCGGCTCACGCTGCGGCCGCCCACACCCGCGCAGGATCCAGCGCGAACAGCGGGCCATCGGGCTGCCATCCAGGCGCCAAGCCCGGTGCGGCCGGCGTGGGGCCTTGCCCCTGCAGCGCCGCCAGATGCTCCACGAAACGGAGGCCGATGCCGGTTTCAAAAGCCGTGCTGATCATCTGGCGCGGCAGGCCGGCCTGCAACTGCTGGAGCAGCAGCCGGGGATCCCCCTCCTGCAGCGGCCTGCGCACCAACCAGCCCGGCCAGGCATGGCGCTGCTGCGGCAGCAGATGGGGCAACGATTCATCGAGCGCCACGGGCAGCCGTGCGCCCAAGCGCGCCAGCTCAGCGAGCGCGAGGGGCGCCAAGGGCTGCTCCAACCACTGCAGCCGCGGTTCATCCGCCAGGCGATCCGCCCAGCGGTGTGCCGTTGGTAAATCCCAGCCGCCATTGGCATCCAGCCGCAACCGGGCTGATTCGGGCAACCGCTGCAGCAGCGCCTCCAGCACAGCGCGCTCCTCGGCATCCGGCAGGGCTGCCACCTTCCACTTGAACGTGACGGGGAATTCCGAACCCGCCTCGCTGGCGAGGACACGGTTCAATTCCGCCAAAGCCGCGTCACCGGCAGGCAGCAGCCAGGCTGAGCGCGGAGCGCGCTGCCAGCACCCAGCTGCGCCATCCAGCTCCGCCAGCGCCATCCCCACCGCACAAGCCAGCGGCGCCGGCAGCTGCTGGATCTGCTGCTCCAGCGCCTCACGAGACAGAGCAACCGGCAGGGCCGCAAGCGCTGCAGCCAAGGCTGGCGGGGCAGGCGTGAGCAGGGGCGCTGCGGCTTCACCCCAGCCCATCGCACCGTGGGGAGCCTGCAGACGCAGCAGCCAACCGGAGCGCTCCACCAGTGCCCCGCGGCTGGTGATCAAGGAGCGCGGCAACACAAACCGATAGGGCCGCCAGCTCAGCTGCAGCAGGCCCTCGCCCGTCATCCGAGCAAACGCCCCAGCGCCAGACCGGCCGCCAGGCCCAGGCCGTTGAGGGCCTGGAAGCGCAGGGCCAGAAACTTGCTGCCCACGATCCGCTCGGGCTCGCGGTGATGCTCCCGCAACAGGCGAATCAGCGCCTGGGCTGGAGGTAATCCCAGTGCCCCCAGCAAGGCCGTGAGCGGCCATTGGCCCACCAGCACCGGCGCCCACTCGAAGGCCAGCGTCAGCGCCACAAACCAGGGGATCAACGCAGCAGCGCGCCCCGTACCCAGCCGCACCACCGGTGAACGCTTGCCATGGGCGGCGTCTTCCTCCACCTGGTGGAAATGGGAGCAGAACAGCACCAGCGTGGTGGCCAGGGCCGGGCCGCTTCCCAGCTCCAACGCCGCTCGCCACGGCACAGCCTCCTCGCCCACCGGCGCCAGGGCCAGCAGGGCAGCGGCCGTGGCCAGCGGGCCGAAGGCGATCCAGCAAAGGGGTTCGCCAAGGCCCCGATACCCGAGGCGCAAGGGCGGGCCCTGGTAGGCATAACCGATGCCGCAGCAGGCCAGCACCAGTGCCAGAACCGCTGGGCTACTGCGCAGCGCCACCAGCGCCATCAGCAGCAATCCCCCCAGCAGAGCGCCATTGGCCAGCAGCGCCACGCGATCGCGCCGCCCGGTGAGATTCACCACCGAATGGGGCTTGCCGTTGGTATCCACGCCGGTATCGGCATCAAACACATCGTTGGCGAGGTTTTCCCAGGCCAACAGCAGCACCGCCGCCAGCAGAAACAGCAGCAGCTGATCAAGCCGCACCGCCAGCCCCTGCCCAGCGCGCCAGCCCGCCGCCAGCAGCACCGGCATCACGGCCACCGAATACATCGGCCACTTGATCGCCGCTTTCCACAAGCGCCGCCGCTGGGCGGGATCGGCATGAAGGCTTGCGACGACCTGAGGCTCGGACGCGGGCAAGGGCAACTGGCGGCGCAGGAAGGCCCATACATTTGAGCAGCCGCTTCAGCCCGCCCCGGGTGCAGGCTCCATCCAGCGTCACAACCAGCTTCAGCGATCTGCTGGCAGCAGCGGCCGATGGCGCGCGCCAGCTCGACGGAGACGGTGTGCTGAGCCTGGCGCTGCCCCTGATGGGGCGCGATCCGATGGCGCTGCTGAGCCAACTGGAGCAAGGCGACCGCTTCCGCTTCCTCTGGGACAGCGCCCCTGGCCTTTGCCTGGCCGCCAGTGGCCGCTGCAACAGCCTCGAGCTGAGCGGCCCCCGCCGCTTTGAACTGGCCCAGCGCTTCAGCTCTGTGAGCCTGGGACGCCTGGCGGCGCCACAACACTGCCCGCCGCTGGCGCGGCCGCGGGTGCTGCTGGCCTTTTCCTTCTTCGACAGCCCCCTGCAGGAGGGCGAAGGCGTGCCCGGCGTGCAGGCGGTGCTGCCCCGCTGGCAGCTCAGCCGCCAGGGCCGCCATTGCTGGCTGCGGCTGCAACGCACCCTCGGCGGCGACGTGAGCGCCCGCAGCCTCGCCGAGGAGCTGTGGGAGCAGGCCGCACGATTGGCCCAGCTACCGGCCGACCCCTGCGCCGCAGCCGGCGACGCTGCAGGCCCCGCTGTGATCAACGGCTCGGCCTGGCAGGAGGGCTACCGCTCCGTGGTGGAACGGGGCCTGGACCTGGTGGAAGCCGGCGAGCTGCGCAAGCTGGTGCTGGCCGTGCGCCAACAGCTGCAGCTGGCCCAACCGCTCGATCCGCTGCGGCTGCTGGCCCAGCTGCGGGAGCGGCAACCCGGCAGCTGCCGTTTCCTCTGGCAGCGGGCGGATGGCCCTGCGCTGCTCGGGGCCTCCCCCGAACGCCTGCTCACCGTGCGCCTGGGCCAGCTGCGCAGCGATGCCCTCGCCGGCACCGCACCGGTAGGGCCCAACGCAGACCAGCTGCTGCACTCCGACAAGGACCGGCGCGAACACGAGTTGGTGGTGGAGGCGATCACCGCTGTGCTGCAGCAGAGCGGGCTCACGCCCCGCCGCCCGCGCCACCCGCGCCTCGCCCGCCATGGGCAACTCGTGCATTTGCACACGCCGATCACCGCCGCTCTGGGCGAGCAACAACCGCTGGCCGTGGCCGCAGCCTTGCACCCCACGCCGGCGGTGGCCGGGCTGCCGCGGCGTGAGGCCATGGCCGCCCTGCGCAGCCTTGAACCGTTTGAGCGGGGCTATTACGCCGCCCCGATCGGCTGGATCGACAGCGAAGGCGACACCGAACTGCGGGTGGCGATCCGCAGCGGCAGCCTGCAGGGGCAGCGCCTGGAACTCACCGCCGGTGCCGGCTTGGTGCCTGGATCGGCGGTGGAGCGGGAACTGGCGGAAGTGGCGCTGAAGCTGGGGGTGCTGCAGCAACAGCTCGACTTACCCCACCTCAACGCCACCCCGTGAACGGCTTCAACGCCGGCCTCGGGCTCCTGGCCGCTCTGCTGATGCTGGCCCTGGCCATCCGGCGCTGGGTGGGCCGCCCCAGGCTGGAGCGCATCATTTTTGAAGCCGACACACCAGCCGGCAAACGGTTTGATCTGGCGCTGCTGATCGCGATCGTGCTCAGCGTGCTGCTGGTGGCGCTGGAGAGCGATCCGCGCCTGCGCGACCACTACCGCGTCGTCTTCCAACCGCTGGAACTGCTCTTCTCTGGCCTGTTCAGCCTCGAATACCTGCTGCGGCTGCTCTGCAGCAAACGACCGTGGTCGTACGCGCGCAGCTTTTTCGGCCTGGTGGATCTGGTGTCGAGCCTGCCGCCGCTGCTCACCCTGGGGATTCCGGCCGGGCAATCGCTGCTGATCGTGCGCGTGCTGCGGCTGCTGCGGGTGTTCCGGATCCTGAAGCTGGGCTCCTATCTCGATGAGGCGCAGCTGCTGCGCCAGGCCCTGGTGGCCAGCCGCCGCAAGATCAGCGTGTTTCTGCTCACGATCGTGGCGCTGGTGGTGCTGATCGGCACCCTGATGTACGTGATCGAGGGTGAGCGCAGCGGTTTCACCAGCATCCCGGTGGGGATCTACTGGGCGATCGTCACGATCACCACGGTGGGCTACGGGGATGTGGCTCCGGTCACCACGCTCGGGCGCTTCGTGGCCTCGCTGGTGATGCTGCTGGGCTACAGCATCATTGCGGTGCCCACCGGCATCGTCACCGCCAGCCTGCAGGAAGCGCAGCGGGAACAACGCTGTTCCGCCGCCGAGAGCTGCCCCCATTGCGGGAAGCCACTCAGCAACTGAGCAACCGCTCCATCGTTTGATCCGCCAGGGCAATGCCGCCGAGGCGCTCCACCTCGCGCACACCGGTGGGGCTGGTCACATTGATCTCGCTGAGGCGGCCATCGATCACATCGATGCCCACAAAGAACAGGCCCTCGGCCTGGAGGGCGGGTGCCAGTTCGGAGCAGATGCGACGTTCCTGATCCGTGAGCTGCGTGGCTTCCGGCGCGCCGCCCACCGCCAGGTTGCTGCGGAATTCCCCTGGGGCCGGCTTGCGGTTCACCGCGCCGAGGGGCTCACCATTCACCAGCAGGATGCGCTTGTCGCCAGCCGTCACCGCCGGCAGAAACGCCTGCACCATCACCGGCAGCGTTTGCTGGTTGGTCACCAGCTCCAGCAGCGCCTTGAATCCAGGGGCGCCGGCGTGGCTGCGCACCACACCCTGCCCGGCGCGGCCACCGAGGGGCTTGAGCACCACATCGCCGTGATCAGTGGCAAAAGCGGCCAGCTGCTCGACGTTGCTGCCCACCAGGCTGGGGGCCATCAGATGGCTCCAGCGCAGGGCCCCGAGCTTTTCATTCCAGGCCCGCAGCGAGGCGGGGCGGTTGAGCACGCGCACGCCCTGGCGCTCCGCCAGCTCCAGCAGGTGGGTGGCATAGAGGTAGGCCTCATCCACCGGTGGGTCCTTCCGCATCCACACCCGCGGGAAGGCGCTGAGCGGCAGCCAGCGGGGCTCGTCCGCTTCAAACCAGGGATCGGGCAGATCCCAGCCCTCGGCAGTGGGCCGGATCTCCGCCAGGCGGATCGGCTGGGCCAGCACCATCGGCTCGTGGGCCGGGTCTGCCCCCCGCACCGCCAACTGAGCCGGTGTGCACACCCACACCTGCTGGCCAGCCCGCTGGGCTGCCTGCATCAGGGCCACGCTGGAATCTTTGGTGGGGCGAAGCTGCGCGATCGGATCGATCACAAACAGCTGGGCCTCACGGCCGCTCTCGATCACGCTCAAGCAGCGGCTCCGAGCAGCACATCCAGCTGACCGCTGCGCTCCAGGGCATGCAGGTCGTCGCAGCCACCCACGTGCTGGCCGTTGATGAAGGTTTGCGGAACGCTGCGGCGGCCACCGCTCTTGGAAGCCATCACCGCACGAGCGGCCTCATCACCATCGATGGCGAACTCGGTGTAAGCCACGCCCTTGCGATCGAGCAGCGCCTTGGCCCGGATGCAGAACGGACAGGCGCGCCAGGTGTAGATCTCAACGTTCGCCATCAGGGCGTGCTGCGGTGGGCTGGATCCTAGAAGCGGCGATCCGGGTCCCAGCCACCTAGCGACAACGACCATGGTCATTACCGTGGTCATCAGCAACCGTGTATGTCGTGGTTCAGCGCATCTCGGCAAGCCAGTTCAAAGCCCGCTGCCTCGGCCTGATGGACGCCGTGGCCAGCAGCGGTGAACCGCTGGTGATCACCAAAAACGGGGTGCCCGTGGCGGAGCTCCATCCCTGCCGCGGCGCCCGGCGTGCATCCCCCT
>Ga0194118_10006796_pt1 | contig 11236 bp, 11 predicted proteins | sample TA2MahsurfametaG_2_FD_148662 | JGI IMG/M metagenome (GOLD analysis project Ga0194118, IMG submission 148662) | Freshwater microbial communities from Lake Tanganyika, Tanzania - TA2015013 Mahale N5 surface | ecosystem: Environmental > Aquatic > Freshwater > Lake | place: Tanzania: Lake...
AGGGGCAAAAAGGTAAACAGTTTCAAAAATCGCACCACATCGCGATCATCCACATTACGCCAAAATTGCCAATAATCATGGGCACTGCATCGGGCTGGATCCAACCATACAGCACCTTGGGCCGTTTTCCCCATTTTTTCCCCGGTACTGGTTTCCAATAATGGCCAGGTTAATCCATGGACGTGGGCGCCCTCTAAACGACGAACCAAATCCACGCCGCTGACAATATTACCCCATTGATCGCCGCCACCAATTTGCAGAGCACACCCATAGTTTTTGTACAATTTCCAATAATCATACGATTGCATCAGGATGTAATTGAATTCGATAAAACTGAGGGATTCTTCGCGCTGTAATCGGTTTTTTACGCTGTCAAAATTCAACAGGCGATTCACAGAAAAATGCACACCAATGTCTCTTAAAAAAGAGGTATACCTCAAGGAATCCAGCCAATCCGCATTATTGACCACCACCATGGTATTGGAATTTAAAACGCGATGATAACAGGATAAAATGCCGGAAATGTTGCTGTTGATTTCTGTCTCTGTTAACAATGTGCGCGTGGTGTTTCTTCCCGATGGATCCCCAATTTTTGTGGTTCCTCCACCCACCAACAGCACCGCACGATGCCCCATATCTTGCACCATACGCATCACCATCAACCCCAGTAAATTCCCCACATGTAAACTGGATGCCGTGGCATCGCACCCATAATACACTGTCATCGGTCCAGCGTTCAGGGCGGCATCCAGTGCCTCTATGGGCGTTGTTTGATGAATAAACCCACGTTGGTAAAGGGTTTGCATCAAGGCGCTGTCAAACATCGGGACAAAAAACAAGAAGGCTTTCTTTATACTTTCCCACAATGGATCCGACGTCAACCCTGATACCAGGTGTGGTTATGGTGCGGGGTCTTCCTGCCAATCCAATGCCTGTGTGCCATGCCCTTCTCTATGGGGATCCTTTGGATCAGGTTCAGGCTCTGTTGTGCGCCATGGGCGTGTTCCCCCATCAAGATCACGCCCTGAATTGCCTTCATTACCGTCCCCTGAATTGCCATAAGCATCTAATTGAGCAATCAACCCATGAACCTCTTGCAATGTCCACTGATCTATGCTTTTAATAGATTGGGGAGTTGATGCGACTCCCCTTGCAATCCAACCTTTGCTGCGCGCCAACAGCTCTTTTGCCTTTAAGGCGATATTGAGTTTTTCTTCCTGCATGGCTTTTTCAAAAATAATCTCTAAATCTTTGATCCACTGTACCATGGGATTTCCCCCCCCTTCCCTGTGGTGTACAGGTTCTCGTTTCGTTTTCGTTGATTCCTTATTGGTTTCCTTTTTTGTGTGTTTGGACATGGTGGTCTTACCCTCCTGTTTGAGCATTGTTTTCCTGATTTTTCTTGGCACCTTGGGCCTTTGAATGGTGGTGACGCCTGATTTTTTCCAGGCTTTTTTGTGCCATTGGCCCCAAAAAACCGGCTAAAAAAGACCCCATATACACCAGTGTCGGATCGATTTCATTAATCCCCCAAGACCACACCGCCCCCATGATAAAAATGAACACACTGAACAGCAATCCTCTGGGTCTAGGTTTTGCAGATGCCTGCTGAATATGCTCTATTTGATAACGAAAATACATAAACATCAAAGGATTAGATTCGAGCGCTTGCCATAGGGCGACACTGTCTGTTTTGGATGTAATGGTTATGGCCAATTGGCGCAGTTGATGCCATTGTTCGGTGGTCAATGTTCCACGATAGTGGGGATAATACCGGTATAAATGTTCTTGAAAAATGCGACATATCGTCTCTGGCAGAACACCGCTGTCTGTATGGGAATAATCAGGCATAATATGTATGCTCCTATTTCAAAAAAAAGAGTGTTGGGATGAAATACAAAACATTAAACCATCAACCCTGATTTAGGGGGTGTTGTTTTGGATAAAATGCAGGCGCATGGTGGTTTGACCCATCATGTCGTAATGTATGGATCGGTACTGTTGAATATACGGTTCAGCCGCGTCATTTAAACCGTTGTTTGACTCTGGCTGCTGGGCATACATTTTATACGCCCCAAAGGTCAATATACTGGTCCGCGTTGTGCACAGATTGATCTGAACGCCTCCACGCCGAACAGCCTGACCAAAGGTGTCTTGGGTTATGATCTCAACGTCCTCAGAATCCAAAGAAAACCGTGCCTCAGCACGCGCAATCGTATCCATGGGGGCAACGGAATCCCATAGTCCGCCATAGGCATAATATTGATTATCCTGCACGGATGTTTCGCCATCTTCCAGCGTGTCAAACTGATAGGCATCATAGGGTATAGCAATGGTCCAGGACGGATCATGGGGACGGATGGTGCCTTGATGTATACAATGAACATTGAACGGTTTTGACCAGGATATGGACTGAACGGCTGGACGAGCGTGGTAAATATGTTCAATGATGCTTTGGTCGTTTCCTTGATCGCCGATGACAGAAACCGTGGTGTTATGTTCCACCATGGCCACAGACAGGGTCAGATCAAAGACGACTTTTTCTGGAAAAACAGAGGCCATATCTTTGAAATATAATGGCTGAGACACGCCCTGTATGTGCAAATCTGCATCGCCTACTGGGTTGTGTTGCGTCATATCAGGGGCAAAGCCATACATGGGCAACGGTCTGTGATGGCGCCATCGGATGATGGATTTTTTGTTCATAATGGTGCTCCAATCCATAGGGGGAGAATGGTGTTCTGATGCCTCTTTATTCGTCGTGTTCAGGGTTGTAAGGGGTGCATATGGTGACGGGGATGGTGTGTTCCAGACATTGACTGGTACGTAAACTGTGAAAATGCAAACGAATGCGTGTTTCCTTGGCGTGTACACTGTTGGTATTCCAATCATCGGTCCACATTTTTTCCTGCAGGCTTTCTAAATGCTGTAATTGGTCTTCTATGGGATTAAACACATCGATTTTTTTACACACCTTGTCCTTTATTTTCTGGGACAAGATATCTGCAGGCGGATTGTTTTCAGGCCACAGACACTGTAACCCATCCATAACAATGATTTTTTCGTCATTAATGGCTGGGGCTGGCGCGTCGTTAAACGGCATAAAAAATGCCCCTTTGATCTGAATGTACGCCTGATGGTGGGCACCATCCATATTCAGGGTGTAATCCACCACTTTGCCGATTATCTTTTTATCGGAACCGTTTGTTTCACCCCATGAAAAACAGTCGTTCAAGGTGATGGCGTGAAACGCTTTCAAGGTGCCTCTAAGCTGTATTTCCATACAGCGTGTCCCCCAAATCAAGGCTGTTTTGGCCCGATGCAGGGTATATTGGAACAATTCTTTCCCCAGAGTCAGGTTAAAAAATGAATCCGATACGGCCGGCAGCAACCATTTACTTTTTTCTGGAATTTCCTGCCACTGTTGCTGTGACGGATCAAACCCATTACGCGACAGATGTTTGTATTGCCCCATATCTTGAACCATATCTTGAACCCCACCTTGGCTCATGTTTTGGCCCCCATCCCCATAAAACCGATACACGCGGCCTTGGTGTTGCACTTCTTCGCCCTGTTCATAGGTCATTCCAGGATTCCACAAAGGCAAATCATCGTATCGAACAAAGGGGGGCAACGCGATGTCCAAATCATACGCTCGACCGTGTTGATGGTGGGGTAAATCTGCGGTTAAGGTATACGTCACCTGTTCTTTGCGTTTTTGACGATAAAAATACCCCATGACCAATTTCGCATCATAAAAATGGGTTTCTGCAACCCATTGTGAGGGTGGACCAGCGCTGTCTTCCTGGGTGGCCTGGGGTGAAAATACAATGGCATTGGGATGGTGTGTGCTGGATGGCTTTTTCATCAGCGCACTGTGGGCCACAAAATATCCTGAAGAAAAAAACCGTCCTGTTTCTGGCCAAGCCGATTCCAAGGCCCGATCGGTTAATGTTCCAATGACTCTGTTACGAAATTGTTTGGCAATGTCTGGGGCCACATCCACATAATCCAAAATGGATTGATCCCACAGGGCGGATATTTGAACGTTAATCTGGGACACGGGCTCGTTTTTTTGAATCACATAATATTTGGGATCATAATAATCGGATAAATCCCAGGTTTTATGGCCATCAATGGCATGGCTTAGGCCTAATGCTCCGGTACAACGATCCCAATACCAGGCATAGGGCACAGAACACAACATGTTTTCGGGGTCATCTTCTGGCCACAATTCATGATGCTGGTTTTTGGCCTTGATGGCGTTGCGTACGTCTGGCCATTGGCTTTTAAAGGGGGCCTTTTCAGACATCAAATGAATATCAATGTGTCCATGTTTTTCTGTAAAGCCCACGGTTTTTCCATAAAACAACAGATGCGTGGTCTCTGCCCTTTCTTGCTCAGGCTGTGGGACATTGGGATCAGATTGGGAATCTGCGTGGGGTTGTGCATACATTAACCTTCCCCACTGTCCACGCAATCGTTGTGATTCAGGGACCTGATGAGAGCGTACTGTAATGGTCAACGTTGCGGGCTTGCCCTCAGCATGATTCAGAACAGCACTTAGGGGGTCCAGGTGGGTTTGATCCGATGTATCCCAAAAAAATTGAATCATTTTTGTGTCCTCCTGATGGGTTTTATCGTGTCTATACATACAACAGGCTGTTTTTAAAAAATTTACTCTTTGTCAATAAACGGGTATAATTATATTTTTTATATCATTCTTTTTTATGTCCAATCACTATCAACGAGGCGTTTTATGGAGCTTATTAGCCTGTCTAATCGGCGCATTCAATGATTTGGCCTGTAAATTATCGGGCACAGACTTGCCGGGCTTTAACGTATTGTTTTTTCGATTTTTATTTACGGCATTGTTCTTTTTGCCCTTTATCCTGATCAATCCAAAAAAATACATCACCAAGCATTTTTGGGTGCACGGTGTACGTGGTGGATTATTTGCCTTGGCCATGATTCCTTGGGGGTTTAGTGTGATTTCCTTGCCCTTACCCACAGTGACCACTATCGGTTTTACAACGCCCATTTTTATCACCCTGTTGGCGGGTATTTTTTTAAAGGAACGTTTAGGTTGGCAACGCCTTTTGGCCACAGGCATGGGATTTATCGGCATTATGGTCAGCGCTCAATTTACATTGTCAGGCAGTGTCAATATCATGGCGGGTCTAGCCATTTTGGCCACGCTGCTTTTTGCGGTCTTGGATATTGTGAACAAACGTTTACTGATTTTAAACGAAGGCATCCAACCCTTGATGTTTTACTCTGCGCTGTGGACGACCCTGTGGACACTGCCCTTTGCTCTGTATTACTGGAAAACACCGTCCATGCCAGAATTAGGGTTATTGGCCCTTTTGGGCTTAGGGGGTAATTGTTTGTTGGGATGCATTTTAAAATCCTTGTCGTATTGCGAGGTTTCCTCGTTACAGCCCTTACGATACATTGAGTTCATTTTTTCCTCTGTGCTCAGCGTGTTGGTTTTTCAAAAATGGCCTACGGGTTCAGACATTACAGGCATCATCATTATTATCCCGTGCACATTATATTTGGTGCATCACGAGTTTGGATTGGATCGTGCGTCGAAAAAAGCAGCGGTTTAAAAGGCGTTCATGCATCCTTGGGATCCGGACTGTGGTCCGGACAGGTCTGATCATGACTCATGTCGCCATCTGTGGGCCTAGATTTCTCGTAATTCCAAACTCCAAGGGCCAATGGATTCAGATTCTTTACACGACAGGGTCAATTTTTGAACCCTCATGTGCATGATGGGGGTATAGGTAATCACACCGTTACGTTCATAGGTTATGGTTTGATCATTGGCGTTCCATACGGTGTTGTTCAGGGGGGTCTCTTGTTCCTGTTCATCATGGAAAATAATGCTGTTGGGTACGGGAAAATAGCGGGTTTTTAGGGGCTGGTTGGCCCATATTTCCTCTCTCATGGGGATGGCGCTGTACAACCAAACCTCTTGATCGGGAACCAGTTTTGAAAATGCTGGCGGTGAATGATCTTGGCATTGAATGACCCCGTGGTATTTGGGTTGTGCGTTGACCTCGTTATTGAGAGCATATGTTTCCTTTTTACCCGTTTTGGCGGTATAAAAATATTCCCCTGATGGCGGTACGGTACACAGGGTTTGCTTGCAATATCGTGCAGTGCTGGGGGGTAAAATGGATCGGGCACCACGTTTTTCGCCCCATGGATCCGGGTTTTGTAAAAACAGCTTTAAATGGGTTTCCGCCAGCAGTACCAAGGGTTGTTGGGCGCGCTGTGGTTGTTGGGCGCGCTGTGTATTGATTTCCAATGGGTTTGTTGCCAGTGCGTCACCCTGTAACACCGGATTATCCCCCTCCTTCCCAGGGACATTACACAAAATGACTGCGTCATAGGATACCAGGACTTCGCGGACTTTTTTATCGGTTATTTTATAAGAAAAGTTTTTCGTTTCAAAATAAGTTTGAGTCTTGGTTTTACTGCAGGAATAGACCTGATTCATGGTTTTGCGCAGCTTCATCAGACAGCGCGATTCTTCATAGGCGCCCTCGTATACGCTGCGTAACACCATATCCACACGTAACAATAACTTTTGATTGCGAAATACACCTGGGTTTTTTTGAATGTACAATAATGGAAAGTGCTCGTTTTGATACAAATTTGTCGTACAGTAAATGGGTGGTGCACCATCTGTGGCGGAATCATTGTTCCCTAATTCCTGAAAAGCAGAGCGCTCTGGTTCTGGGGATGATGCCATGGTTTTCACCATGTACTGGAACCATTCTGTAAACCAATCTTCTTCTTTATCGATAAAATGACTCATGATTTTTTTATTTCCCGTTCTGTTTGTTTTTCCCATGCGAACAATCTGATTTTTAACAATCCTTTGCTGTGCAGTTGTGGCGAATACAAATAGAATAAATCTTGATGATTATAAACGATTTTATCGGCTTGATTCACCATGGGGTTGTCCCTGACAATCACATCATAAACGGCGCCACGGTAATGGCGCTGATTTTCAAAAACCAAGGGATATCGTGCACGTGCGTAATTCAGATTCCCCCACCCTTGCCCCAAGGATTTCCAAGCAATGATGCGCCCTCCTCTTTCATCTTCCGAGTAGATTTTTTCAAAAAACTCTATAGGAACATTCAATTTGATCATGGGCGATGGGGACATAATACCTCCTATGCTGTGGGGAAGAGAGCAATGTTTTGGGGCCAGTGAAATAGGGAAAAGGGCCTTAAAATAGACGATAGGTCCGACCCCCTTGTAACCATGGTGCTGTGGCGGATTCCAGAGCTTCTAGATTGCCATTATTGTTATACAGGTATTCGATGGTCCCCATGACGGCATGCTTCAAGGGGGTGGGCACAGACCCCGCATCCCCATACCCCGCCACATATTGCACCGTTAACGCCCTTTCTTTCCAACTAAACGGGACTTGGATTTCCACGCTGTCCCCAACCATGCGGACCTTGTATTCATGGGGCTCTAACTCTTTTTTGCCGTAAATCACTTTTGTAATCACGTCTTTGTTCTGTCTGGATGCATTCCACAGGACAGGCCCATAGGGCAAGACAAATCGATTGTTGTAAACGACCGTTTCTCTGGTCATGGTCAACAGTGTTTTGCCCAGCTGATCTTGAACCCATTGCGTGGCCACATCCATATAATATTTGATTTGATCTGTTGAAAGATCCCGGCTCTGTACGCGCAAATGATTGATAATTTCAGCATCATCAAACAATTTCAGTACACTCTTTTGCACCACAGAATGTCTTGGCAATAGGTCTTGATCGTTGTATCTGTCCATGGTCATGGTGTTGTTCCTTGTGTTGCTGTTAAACGCTGTCCTTTACGCCCATTCACGCTGAGCAAAATTTCAAGGCTTTCAGTGCTTCTCCGTTGGTAACCGATCCGCCATACCCATAACGCATCAAGAATTCCACATCGGGTTTGGATGTCATATCGTCTCGAATCATAGACATGTCTTCGCGGTGCACAATGGTGTATCCCTGTTTAAAGTTTCCAAAAATCACACCAACATCTTGGGTACTAAGGGCTTTAAACTCATCGCATTGGGTAACGGGGTATCCTAAAAAGGACGATGTACCATCCACACTATGATTTGGGGTCCACAAATACCGATGATCTGTGGGCGCCTTGATGCCGCGAAATAATGTCATGGCGTCTCTGGACATTAACCAACTGGCATCTGTGTTGTAACGCGATTTTAAAGAACCCATCAGTTCCAGCAATATGTCGTACTCTTTGTTCTCTAGAAAAGCGCTCTCTGCGCCTGTTTTAATGACTTGTATTTTGTACTGTTCGGCATGATCCACGAGCTCTGTCAACAAACCTTTGGGTTTTTTGACACCATCACCATAGAAAAACGCATGATTGCATACTCTGCCCACATGTTCTGAAACCCCTTTTTTTAAAAAAGAAATTAAATCAAAGTTCAGATTTTCCATCACATCCCAAGCAATCTTGTGCTTGTAATTAATGGTGTGCAATGGAATGTCGACCATCTCTATTTGCAGCTCTTCTTTGTCATCGGTTGGATTAGACACCCCACCCCAATGCTTATGGCCATCGGATAAATAGGCATTCAATTTGAAATCACCTACTCCATCGGCTTTAAACCTTGGAAAACGATACCGTGTACCTGTGTTCAGGATAACCACATGGGCCAATTTCATCAGAGGGCATACATTTTTGACCACATCATCAATATGCTGAGAAATGGCATTGGGCATCAGAACGCCACCTTTTTCAGGGCTGGTACCATCCAAATACTTGGTTTCTGGCACAGGCAGCCCCGATTTGTTTCCCGTTAACAGGTACTGATTAAAGGCTTTTAACTCTCGATCATCACCGTGGCTGGATTGGCCTAAAAAAGGACGTTGGGTAGCCTTGGTGGTGGGATTCAATTTCGCGCTGATTTGATCCATCAAGGTATTTAATCGGTCGACTTGATCCACAGCGATGGGATCGGTTTTCTTTTTTTCCAATGCGTTTAAACGAGCATCATTGGCGCTTTTAAAGGCTTCAAAGGCTTGGTTTAATTCGGTAATGGCGTTCAGGGTTTGTTCATGAGACATGATGGGCTCCTATAGGAATGAATGAGTGGGCAAAGCTCTGCCCGCTGGGGGTTTACGAGGTTTTGGTTTGAAAGATTTAGGGTGTTAAACGCTTGGTCAGTTGACGAATGCCTTGTAACAGCTGTTGACTGTCCCGATCATGACCCTGCTGTCCAGTGGGGTCGTGATCGCGTTTAAACGTGTGAATTTGTGCTTGTGCATTGCAAGGGTTTGTCACAATGGAAATTTCCAGTAAATTAATCTTTTCGATATAACGCACCCCATGGGCCATGGATGATTTTTGAACATAAAAGCCGATGGAAAGGCTGTGTTTCAAGCCAGATTGCCATAATTGATGAACTTCTCTGGCTTTTTCAATGTGTTGGGTGAACAACAGGCCATGCATAGACAACCCGACGTCATCTTCTTCCAAGGCTTTGCATATGCCCAAACAGTGATACCGGTTGTGCTCATCGTATATATTCGGAAACCCTTTGTGCTGTGTTTTCCAAGAATCCAAACTCTGGGAAAAGGCGCCTTTGACAATCACATCATTGGCCTTATCTGTATTGCCAAACGTACTGGCATACCCGAAAAAAGCACCCACATCATCCAATGTCTTGATGCGATGAATGGGCAATGTGTGAACGGTTTTCATTTCAAATGGACTCATTCTGGACATCTCCTGTGTTAAAAAACAGTCCTTGACGTTGTGGTCAAAGGAACGGGGTGTGTGGGATTAAGCATCGTTGAGCATCGGATCATGCACACCAAAGGTATCACCACCCTGTATGGGGCCATACCCCAACATTTCTCTGCGTTCATTGATGGTTAAACAGTTAATTTTACACACTTTTTCCCACATTTTTTCTCGTCTAGGAATCAAAGCATGAATATCATCCTTGCTATAGGACAAGGTTAAGTGGGATCCATAATAGGGCAATAACCATTGATTGAAATGGGATAAAATCATATCAAACAGGGGTAAACAGGTGTCTTCCCATAAATGCAATCGGGCTTCTTGATAGTTGGAATAGGTTGAATCACCCAGTATGCCGATGCACATGGGGGGAACGCCAAATACTTGGGCAATTTCTCTCGCCGCCATGGTACGGCCCTCGTTAAAATCCATATCTTTGGGACGCAACCCCATTTCTTTCCATTCAAAGTCCCCATTGAGCACCAGCATTTTTCCTGCACCAGCGCGAGATTTCATGGTGTGCACCTGATCACGCAACTGTTTTTCTTGATCAGCCGTCAGCATGGGGTTGCCTTTCAGCATCAAGGCGCCCGATGGACATCCCGCATTGTGCAATAACGTCAAGTTATGAAACACAATAACATTTTGTAAATCAATCATGGATTTGGCAGACCTGATGGGGCTGGCGCCCAAATAATCATCCAACGGATTAAATAATTTCATGTGTAAAATGGCGCTTTCGCCCGTATCAACATTGACATCAATGGTGTATTTTTGATTGCCCAATCGATACTCATACCCCTTTACACGTCCATCTGGGCCTGGCACCACATGCATACGAGTGGGGCGCAACAAATGCAGTTCCGACAAGGCATGCGGCGCGTCATGATCGGCAACGGCTTGTATAAAGCTGTTTCCTGACAGCAACAAATAAGTGACCAGCCCTTCGCAAAAAGAGGTGTAATTTTGCATGGCATTGGGCTTGTTCAACATCTCTAAGACCGGGTGTTCCACGATGCGTTGATGGCCGTCATACAACATCAATGGAACAGAGGCAATGTTGCGTGCGATTAATGTAATACAGCGATACACCACAGCATTTTTATCATACCCCGATGACAACAGTGGACAGTCCCAACCCTGATCGTAATCAAAGGCATCCCCCATGGTGTACGCAGAGGACATCGGTCTGTGTTTGACTTCGGGGGTTTGGCCCATGGTCCACCAGCGTTTAAAAAAGGATCGTTTTGCTTTTTCCATAAGGCCTTTTTCTTTACTGTATGTTTATTGAATAACACGCCCAGCATTACAGAATCAACTTTTTCATTATTTGTTAAGATTATGTGCCACAAAACTCACATTTCATGGATTTTCTCTTCTCAACAAAAAGGGCTTGTGGTAAGGCGCAACGGGTGTCAGCACACCCCTGTTTTTCCCGGTTGGA